>Ga0172370_10001691_pt1 | contig 33166 bp, 33 predicted proteins | sample LakKiv5m_FD_114538 | JGI IMG/M metagenome (GOLD analysis project Ga0172370, IMG submission 114538) | Freshwater microbial communities from Kabuno Bay, South-Kivu, Congo - kab_022012_11.5m | ecosystem: Environmental > Aquatic > Freshwater > Lake | place: Democratic Republic of the Congo...
ATCCTGGGGCTGGACAAGGTCCCAAGGGTCGGGCTGTTCGCCCGTTAAAGCGGTACGCGAGCTGGGTTCAGACCGTCGTGAGACAGGTCGGTCTCTATCCGCTGTGGGCGTAAGGGATTTGAAGGGAGCTGCTCCTAGTACGAGAGGACCGGAGTGGACAGACCTCTAGTGTGCCAGTTGTTCCGCCAGGAGCATCGCTGGGTAGCCATGTCTGGCAGAGATAACCGCTGAAAGCATCTAAGTGGGAAACTCGCCCTAAGATTAGATCCCTCGTCCCATTAAGGGAGTAAAACCCCAGGTAGACTACCTGGTATATAGGCAGCGTGTGTAAGCGCAGTAATGCGTTCAGCTAAGCTGTACTAATGGTTGAGGGCTTACTTTTTGTGATACGGAGAACTTGATACTTTTCAACTACATCATTTGCTATTTGGCGACAATTTATTTGTGAAATTGTCCCTTGGTGATTTGAGCGATATGGGTACACCCGGTCCCATTCCGAACCCGGTAGTTAAGCATATCAGCGCCGATGGTACTTGGAGGGCGACCTCCCGGGAGAGTAGGTCATTGCCAATGGGCTTTCTCTTGACTTCTCGCTTGCGGGAAGCCAAAAACCCCAACCTATTAGGTTGGGGTTTTTTATTTTAACATTTTGACTTATGCAATAAAAAAACGCCCCGCAAAAGGGGCGTTTTTTTATTAATTTCCTTACTTCTTTTTCTCGGCGGCTTCTTCTTCCTTCTTGCCGCGTTCTACGCTTAATTCTGGAGCCGCCGCTCCTTCCGCGCCCGGCGTGGCTTCGTCTGCGGCTTCTTCCTTTGCCAGCGTGGCGATGATGATAATATCGTCCGCGTCATTCAGCACTTTGACTTTATCAGAAAGAGCGACATCGCTCACGCGAATGCTGTTCCCAATTTGTTGCAACGGGGAAATATCCACGTTGATGCGCTCCGGCAAGTCAACTGGCAGACATTCCACTTCCAGCGCGTCTATACGGTGAATTAACACTGCGCTGTAATCTTTGACTGCGCCAGAAACGCCCGTAAAATGCAAGCGAACTTTTGTGCGGATGGTTTCGTTCAAGTCCAACGCGAGAAAATCTACATGCGTTAAATTGCCTTTGATGTAGTTGCGTTGTTTTTCGCGCACCAGCGCAAAATATTGTTCGCCATCTACGTCCAGCGTAACCAGACTGGAAGAGGTCAATTTTGCCAAAGCCAAATTTGCGCTGTGCGCTTCTAGCGAGACGCTGACCGGTTCTACATGTCGCCCGTAAATGACGGCGGGCAACTGACCTTCGCGGCGCAGCGCTTTTACCTGCTTGCCGGTGACGTTTCTTTTGGTCGCTTTCAATACTACTTTTTCCATCGTTACTCCTTGGCGCCTCTCACCCGGTTATTGGGGTTACCTTCGCCCAAAAATGAATTTTTGTTAAGCGGCGATTTTGCCGCTGAACTCACTAAATTATTTTTTGCCTAATACCATGCGTCCTACGAGTAGAATCATACCTGCGAATAATCCGCCTAGCAGCCCCGCAATGAGCGCGCCGCGTGTATCCAGCACAACGCTTACGTTTCCTTCTACTTTGCGGGAGAGCAAAACCACAGCCTCTATTTTTTCGCCGCGAATTTCATTTGCGGCTACAAGACCTGAGTAGGCGTTTTCGAGGCATAGGCTGTTTGCAACCGCTACGCCGATGTTTCCTTGTAAATTGGCTTGTTCGGCGCGCGTCATGGCTAGGTTGCTTTGATAAACTGTCGCGTCTTTTGTTTGCAAGAGTCCAATAGCCGATTGTCGCGCAGATAACGCGCTCGTTTGAACTTCCAGAGCGGCGCTTTGCCGCATTTCTACGTCTTCGGCGTGGACTTCCAGCGCCTTGCTTTGAGACATGCGCGCCATTTCCGCTCGCACCGTTTGAATGGAAACTTGCGAGAGGTTGGTTGCTTGTGACGTTTCGGAAAGCGGCGTTTGCGTTTTTTGACTCATGGCGTTTTTAGGCATAAAACGCGCCTCCTCTTGGAGGCGCTGAATATGTTTCTGATTTTATACGCGCCCGATAGTTTCGTCAAGCGGTTTTGGAGATTGAAACTAAAATTCCAATGGCAATAAGCGCGCCGCCCAGCAGGAACAGCCCCGTGATTTTTTCCGATAAAAAGAACCAGCCGAGTAACGCGCCTACGATGGGTTGCGCGAAAAAGGTCAGCGAGGCGGTTGCGGCTGGCAGTTCGGCGAAGGCATAATTCCATAGGAACATAGCCACCGCAGTGGAGATGACTCCTAAAAAGAGAAGTCCGCCTATGATGCCGAGCGTAATGGTTCCTATGCCTTGCGTGTAAATTTCCCAGCCTCCCAACAGCAGACTGGATGGAAGCCCGCCTAGCAGCATGATGGCGCTCCCCGCAAGGATGTTGCCTGTTTGGGCAATTTTGCGCGTTAATACGGAGTACAGCGCCCATGTAATTGCTGCCGCCAGTAGACTCATGTTGCCCCAAAATAAACTTGGCGCCAGTTCCGCGTTGCGCGGGTCTATCACTGCTGCGACTCCTAAGGTGGAAATGAATAGGGCAATGAAACCGCGTAGCGTGACGCGCTCTTGGAGTAGGAACGGCGCAAAGAGCAATACAAAGGCGGGCGTAGCAGATGTGACCAAGGCGCCGTTTGACGCGGTGGAGAGTTTTGTTCCTATAAATTGAAAGCCAAGCGAAACGCCGTAGCCTACAAAGCCAACCGCAAAACTTTTCCAAACAAAATTTTTGGCAAGCGGAATTTTGTTTTTTTGAAAAAGCAGGATTGCTCCCAGCGTTGCCGCTCCCATAATGAGGCGGATGGAGAGCAACGCAAAGGGAGGCATCACTTCCAGTACGACTTTGCTGACGACATACATGCCGCCCCAAATGGACGCGGCGGCAAGCCCTGCGAATAACCCCGCAAACAAGCGATGTTTGTGCATTTTTACTCCATATTAATGCGGCGCAGTTTTTTTATTTCTCCGCGTTTCTTTTTGGCTTTGATTCTTTCCTCTTTGGAGGATTGACTCGGTTTGGTTTTGCGCCGCGCTTTTGGCTCAATTTGCGATTTTTCTATGAGGGCGTAGAACCGAGCCAGAATGTCGGCGCGGTTTTTTTCTTGCGAGCGGAATCTGCTGGCGGTGAGAATCAACACGCCATCGCCGCTCAGCTTTCGCCCTGTCAGTTTTTTTAGCCGCGTTTTTTCTACATCTGTAAGAGAAGGCGAGCGGGCAAGGTCAAATCTTAACTGAACCGCAGTTGAGACCTTGTTTACATTTTGTCCGCCGGGTCCGTCTGCGCGGATAAAACTCAATTCAATTTCACGCGATAAGTCTTTCACTTTTTTACTATTTTTGGGGCAACTAACCATAGGGCAGAGAGAATTACCCCGCCTGCTAGGAAGGGGACGGGTCCGCCGAACCACTGGAAGAGCGCGCCGTAAAATAGCGGGGCGATGGCGTTGGCTGCGCTATAAATTGCAGCGGAAAGCCCTAACGCGCTGCCGACTTCGTTTTTTTCGGAAGATTGAGTGATGAGGCTATTGACTGCCGGGTGCAATACGCCGCCGCCCAGCGCCGCCGGAAAACTGGCAATGAGCAGCCAGAGGACTCCTAGCCAGCCGCGCGCGGATTCTTCCGGCAGCGCAATGTTGATGCTTTGAAGCGAGACGCGAAATGCGCCTTGTCCCGCCATGCTTTCTAATACTTTGGCTTTGTCGTACCACGGGACGGGGATGGCGGGCGTTAGCCCTGTTCCAATGAGACCCAGAGCCAGCGCCCCGACGCCCATCAACACCAGCCAGCGGTCTCCTTTTTGCCGCGACCATTTACCAATCAATCCGCCTTGCACAACAACGATGAATAAGCCCGCCAGAACAAACAAGCCGGATGTGTCGCGCGCGTCCATGCCTAAACGGGTGAGCGTGAATAGCGAGAAGAGTTGTTCATACCCGCCAAAGGCAACTTGATAGAAAAACATCACCGCTAAGAGGAAAAGCATGGCGGGGCGGTTGAGCGCGTTTTTGAACGCGGAAAATGAAACGGGGCGTTTTCTTGCGGAGGCGGGGTCTTCGGTTTCTCCAACCGTTTCTTTGAACCAGAAGGTCGTTAGCAAGATGGAGGCAAATGAAAATAGGGCAGCCGCAAACGCAACCATCTGATAGTTTTGCCCGCTGGCGGCGAGTATAACAAAGGCGATGATAGGACCGATGACAAAGCCCACGCCAAACGCTGCGCCCAGCAAGCCCAACCCTTGCGTGCGCGTTTTTTCGTTTGTGCTATCGGCAATAGCTGCCTGTGCGGTGGAGATGTTTGCGCCCGAAAGCCCATCTATGATGCGGGATAGAAAAAGCAGCCAGAGCGAGTTTGCGAACCCGAGCAGGATAAACCCGCCCAGCGTTCCAATTTGACTGGCAATGAGAACGGGCTTGCGCCCGAAACGGTCGGATAGCCTGCCGAGAATGGGCGCGCCAATAAATTGCATGAGCGGGTATGTGGCTTGCAGCAAGCCAATGATAAATGGGGATGAGCCAAAGCGCGCTGCGTACAGCGGCAACAGGGGGATGATAATGGACAAGCCCATTAAATCTACTAATACAATGACCAGCACGGGCAAAATACGTTTGAAGTCTAATTTTTGTTCTTGCGGAGTTTCATTTACCATGTAATTTTTTTATTTCCTTTTAATTTGATAATGGCGCTATTTTTACAGACCTTTGCGTTTTTGGCAACCTATGGGCTTGGCTTTTCAGCGCAATTGACGCTAAATCTTTTGGCTTTGAGAAAAATTGAATTAACGTTTCTAGTCCAAATGGGTGAAGTTTTCCTGTTTTGAGCGTGATAAAATATAAGGGCTATGACAACCGTCCGCGCCCCCGCAAAAATCATCCCTCGCGCATTTCCCGGCATTAAGGCTGATGAAGTGCAGGAAATTATTATCAACAGCCGTATTCGCGCCTATCCGCCCGGCACGGTGGTCTGCCGCGAGAATCAACTGGAATACGCCTTTTATATGATTCTCGAAGGCGATTTTGAAGTGACCAAAATGATAGACGCAAACGAAACGCGCTTGCTCACATCCCTCACCGCCGGAGATTACTTCGGCGAGATGGCTCTCATTCACAACGCGCCGCGCGCCGCTACGGTTAAGTCTAAAACCAATGTGGTCGTTTTAGAACTGGATAAAGAAGGTTTCAACCGCGTTCTAAAACGCAGCCCCTCCGTGGCAATGGCAATGGTCAGCGAGGTCAGCAACCGCCTACGCAATAACGATACGATGGCGGTGGAAGATTTACGCCTGCGCGCCTCTGAACTTGCGGACGCATACAAACGCCTTGCCGAACAAGACCTTGCGCGGCGAGATTTTCTCTCCACTGTGGCGCACGAACTCCGCACGCCGCTCATGGCGGCAGGCGGATATTTGCAAGCCATTCAAAAGGGAATGGTCGCTGCGGACGAAATTAACGATAAGGTGGATATTGTCGCCCGTAATATTGAGCGCGTCACCGAACTGGTCAATAACATTCTCTTCTTGCAAGAAATAGACCTTGCCCTGCCGGAATTTCAAGCGGTGGATATGCTCGCCATTGCCGAGCGCGTTGTCAAAAAATACGAAAGCAAGGCGCTGGCGCGTCAAGTTACATTGAAGATAAAAGGAGACCGCAGCGTCTCCAAAATACTTGGCGACCCGCGCTCTTTGGAACTAGCATTAACCGCGCTGATAGATAACGCTATTAAATTTAGCGCGCCAAATAAAGCGGTGGAAATACGTTTTATGCAACAAGGCGCGCGCGTTTCCATCTCTGTGGAAGACCAAGGCGTAGGCATTGCGCCGGAATTGCGCGGACGCATCTTTGACCGCTTCTTCCACTTGGAAACATACAACGGAGACGAACTTTACGGCGGTTTGGGCATCGGTCTTTCCATGACCCGTCAGGTCATTCAACAGCACAAAGGCGCATTAGAAGTTCAAAGCGAACCCGGACGGGGAAGCGTTTTCACTATGCTTTTGCCCGCCGTGTAGATGTTTTGTCAGGAAAATATTATGTTCTGTCAAGCGATGGTCTTTACAATGAAGACTGTCGCTTGAATTTTTTTCCTATTTGCGGCGACTTTGGAGACACACAATGCGCCCTACATCATATCTTGCTCTTGCTTTTGTAACTTTCATTCTATTGAGCGCCTGCACCGTTGGCAACTCCGTTTCTTCCAGCGCAAGCGGCGCGTGCGATAACCCGCTCTTTCCCGCCAAGCAAGGCGCTATTTGGAGCTACGCCAGCGCGGGCGGACCCAACGGCTCCTTCTCTTACAGCGATACCATCACCGAAGTAGGCGCGGATGGATTTATCCTCACCTCAAAATTTTCGGACGGACAAAAAAACTACGACCAACACTGGCGCTGCCTTTCGGACGGGCTGCAAGCGCTACAAATTGGGGGAGCCAGCGCCGCAGGCATCTCCACGCAAGGCATGACCGCAGATTTCACCGTCATTGAAACGCAGGGCTTAAGCCTGCCCCGCGAGATAACTCCCGGTATGAAATGGCAATACGCTATCAGTATGAGAGGAACAGTCGCCACCCCCGATAACCAGCAATCGCCGTCCAGCGGCTCTTATCTTGTAGAACTGCAAGAAATGGGCAAGGACACAGTTGCCGTACCCGCCGGAGTTTTTGAAGCGACTCGCCTGCAAGCAAACTCTAACGTAGATGTGACCATGAATTTTGAGGGTCTGGAAGTTCCAGTTGTATACACCGGCTCCACTATCCTTTGGTACGCGCCCGGCGTTGGCTTTATCAAATCGGTAGAGAATGGCGATTTCGGCGGCACGGCGTTTTCCATCACCACCGAATTACAAAGTTACAATTTGCCTTAATCTTCAAAATGAACTTGCAGCCTGCCTTCGCCGTCATAAAACGAGCGAGCGGAAAACGGCGGCGCATTGCGCTTTGCCTGACGAACTTTTTCCAGCAGGGCGGGTAAATCTTCCACAACAGGCAGATTCTTTAACGCATCTATATGGAGCCATTCGGCTTTTCCCTCGCGGCTGGGTTTTATCTCGCCGCGAGCATTTTCCCCGCAAAAGATATATAAACATACGCCAATCTCGCCCGCGTCCACAATGACCGTGCCGCACAACCATAAATCGGCGGCGAGTCCGGTTTCTTCCATTAGTTCGCGCCGCGCCGCGCTGTGAACATCCTCGCCGCGTTCCACATGCCCGCCTAGTCCGTTGTACTTGCCCGCCCATAGGCGTTTGGTCGGCGCGCCCTTCATCAATAAAAACTCGTTCCCCGCGCGGCGAAGAAAAATCGCTGTGCGGGGAACGAGCATATATTTATCTTTTGTAATGCCTTGTTCAGATTGCGGCATATTAGTCCGCTAGGTCGCTTACGTCTTCGGCGGCAGCCGCTTCTTTGACATAATCGGCAAGGGCGGGGGCAACCATGACGGGCGTAATGAATTTTTGCGTATATTGTTTGGTGTCTTTTACGCCCAACAGGTTAAAGAGTTTATCGAACTGAGCCTCCCATGCCGCGCCAAGTTTGGCTTTGGCGGCTTCGGGCAGCGCGTAAGATTTTGCTTTGAACGGTCCCACGGCGTTTTTGCGCGCCTTGTAGTAAAACTGTTCATCGGTCATATTGGGCTTGCGTTCGGCGGCGGCGTTTTCGTTTAACCATGCGTACATTTCTTTTCTAAAATCATCGGGGATGTTATCAAAGAACATGGTCATAAAGTTTGTCGCAAGGTGAACTTCAATAGCTTCATGTTGAACAAATTTATTAAAGTTTTCTTCCGCCACAGTGGATGCGCCGTGCTGCACCGTGCCGCCCATACCGTAATCTTTTCGCGCAATGCGACTCAGGTCGCGCAGCACGTCAAAGGCGATGGAGACTTCCGCAATGGAGCCATCCGCCAAAACTGTGCCGCCGTGAGACGTTCCGGTTTGGATGCTGATTTTGCTCAGCCCGGCGGCGTGGGGCGCAAGTTTTCTTAACTCACTGGCGTAGTTATCCATATAGGCGCGCAGTTCTTCTTCGGTGGAGTTGTGTCCGCCGACTTCGCCGATTTCTCCGCCAATGGAGATATTAACGCCCTGCGGTTGATGCGCGCGGATGAACGCGCTCATCTCCGCCGAAAGTTGATAATTCAATGTTTGCTGTTCGCACACATCGGCTTTGGTAATATCCACCAAAGTGGAGGTGTCCACGTCAATGTTGAAAAAGCCCGCGCCAATGGCTTCCACGCTTAAATCTCGCACGGCTTGTAATTCGCCCGCGGCGTTTGCCGCGTATTTTTTCGCCGACACTTGAAAATGGTCGCCTTGCAAAAAGACGGGTCCTGTGTAGCCTTCCGCAATGGCGGCGGCGAGGATGTTGGCGGAATATTCCGCCGGACGTTGCCCGGTGTATCCAATTTCGGAGCGCGCAATTTCAAAAATGAACGCGCCCGCGTTAATTTTGTTGGCGGCGCGGAACATGGCGCGCGCCGCATGATGCGAGAGCGCCCTTAAGTTAAACGCAGGCGTAGTGAAGGTCATTGGCGCTTCGCCGCGCCCACGCGCCATGTACAGCTCGTGAATGGACGCGGGGAAAATTCCCAATTGCAACGCGGCGGCGCGGATGAGATACCGCGCCCAGCCCGCTGTTTCTCCGTCCGCCAGGGCAGAGCGTTCTACCAATTTGCCGATGTTCTTTCGCAACTTGTCGGCGTCTGTCACTTTGACTTCCGCGCCTTTTATCGTCAGGCTATGTTCGACAAGTTCAAGTAATTCTTTCATCAGTTCCATCTCCTCTTGAGTGTTTTTATAATAAACTGTCTTCATTATAACTGCAATTAAAACGGATATAATATTCAAAGGTTGCGCGTAAAAGCGCGCTCCGCGTTGAGTATAAGTTGAACGCGCATAATATATGGCTAGATATATGGAGGCACAAAATGAGCGATTTCTTTGAAAAAGTTACCAGCCAAGCCGACCCTTTGACAAAATTAATAGGCTATATTCCGGGGTTTGGCGGCTACATTGAAAGACAGCGCCGCCGCGAAGCGGATAAAATGTTGCGCGATGTGGTGGCGCGCCGCTTTGAAGAATATTGGAGTCGCGCTTCCAACCTTCAGGCGGAGTTGGTCGGCATGGGGAAAATTGAACTCATGGACGACATTGAAAAAGCCACGCTGGCGTTGAGGACCTTTATAGACAAAATCTCCCGCGCCGCGCGCGGGTATTCCGGCGTTTTTGACGCGGCAAAAATTAACGAAGCCGAATTGCAAGCCATTTATCAATTTGACCTTGCCTTCTTTACGCTGGGCGACCAAGTTAGCTCCGCGTTGGACAACCTAGAAGCCACGCTCCACGAAGATGAAGGCTTGCCAGCCGCGATTCGTCATGTGGCTACGCTTGCCCGCCAGTCGGTGGAAATTTTTGAGCGCCGCTCCGAAGTCGTGACCGGCGGCAGAGAATAGGCTCGCCTCAGACGCTATGTGGCATAACTATATTAATGTTTCGTCTATCGAAGAAGCCGTTGCGATATTGGCGCAAAAAAAGGAACGCGCCCGCGTGGTCGCTGGCGGCACAGACCTCGTGCTGGAATTGGAGCGCGGCGTTCGCGCCGAACTCGACACGCTCGTAGATGTGAGCCGCATCCCTCGTTTGGATAAAATTACGCTTGATAAAAAAAATATCATTCATATTGGCGCAATGGCGACTCATAATGATTGCGCCGCGTCTAAATTGATTCGGGAGCGCGCCTATCCTTTGGCGCGCGCCGCCTGGGAAGTGGGCGCGCCGCAAATTCGCAATCGCGGCACGTTGGCGGGCAACCTCATCACCGCCTCGCCCGCCAACGACACCATCACGCCGCTTATGGCGCTAAACGCCAGCGTGACGCTCGTCTCTAAACGCGGGACGCGGATTGTTCCATTGAATAAGTTTTACAAGGGCGTTCGGAAAACCGCCTTGCGCCCCGATGAAATGCTGACGGAAATTAGCTTCCCCGCATTAAAGAAAACTCAACGCGGCGCGTTTATTAAAATTGCGCTACGGCGCGCTCAAGCCATTTCCTTGGTCAATGCTGCGGCGACGCTCACCCTGCGCGGGAGCAAGATTCTCTCCGCGTCCATTACGTTGGGCGCGGTTGCGCCTGTTATTGTTCACGCCGTCAAAGCGGAGAAATTCCTCAAAGGCAAAGCGCTGACCGATGAAATCATCGCGCAAGCCGCAGACCTTGCCGTAACCTCCGCCGCGCCCATAGATGACGTGCGCGCTTCCGCCGCGTATCGCCGCGAGATGGTAAAGGTCGCCGTAACGCGCGCGCTTTCTGCCCTGCAAGAGGACAAAGAACAAGCAGGCATGCCCAAGAATCCCATTTTGCTGCGCGAGAAAAAATTTTTACACAGGCAGTTGAGCCAAACCAGCGCCTTCCCCGCGCCCATAGAGACAACGCTCAACGGAACGGCGCGCGCGTTTACCAGCGGCTACGAAAAGACTCTGCTCAACCTTTTGCGAGATGAGGGCGCGCTGACCGGCTCAAAAGAAGGTTGCGCCGAAGGCGAATGCGGCGCCTGCACTGTGTTTTTGGATGGCGAAGCGGTGATGTCTTGTCTTGTGCCTGCGCCGCGCGCGCACGGCGCGGAGATTACCACCGTAGAAGGTCTTGCGGACGGCGAATCTCTGCACCCGGTTCAGGCGGCTTTTGTTCAAGATGGCGCGGCGCAATGCGGCTACTGCACGCCGGGCTTTATTATGGCGGGCGCAAAGTTATTGGAAGAGAAAAACGCGCCCACGCGCCGCGACATTGAACAAGCCATTGCCGGGAACTTGTGCCGCTGCACGGGCTACTATAAAATTATTCAAGCAATAGAAGACGCCGTTAAATTAAAATAAAAAGAGGACGTTATGGGTAAACATGTTCGGCAATTTCGAGAAGCTCCCGTTGAAAAAGACTACACCAAAAGTTTGGCATGGCGCGTATTGGGTTTAGCGTTGATGTTTCTCACGCCCGCCCTTTCCATCATTGGCGCAATCGTCACCATGAATACATCTCTGGCGTACATTCTTCCGCCCGAATTATTTGGCTATCCACAATTGCCGGATGTTTTATTTTCCACCGATGGGTTGGCGACCATCTTCTCGCCCATTGCCAACACTGAAAATTTATACGCCATCATTTTCGTCAGCGTTATTTATATGATGCTGCTGGGCGGCGTTATTTCGCTCGTTTACGCCATTATCTATCGTATTGTTAACCCGCGCAAGTATGGACCGTTGGACGCGCCGCCGCCAAAATACAAAGCCAAAAAATATACGAGATAACTATGCCCGAATCTTTCGTTGGAACGTCCTTGCCGCGCGTGGACGCGCGCGGCAAAGTCACCGGCAAGACCCTCTACTCCGGCGATTTGCGCCGTGAGAACATGCTCCACTTAAAAATTGTTTTCGCCGAGCGTCCTCACGCGCGCGTATTAAGCGTGGATACCAGCCGCGCCTTGCAAGCGCCCGGCGTGGTTGCCGTCTTCACCGCAAAAGATGTGCCTGTCAATGAATACGGCTTGCAAATAAAAGACCAGCCCGTCTTATGCGGACCCGGCTCCAGCAAGCCTTACACGGACATCGTCCGTTTTGTGGGCGACCAAATTGCCGCCGTCGTTGCCGCCTCTGCCAAAGAGGCGGAAGCCGCCGCCAAATTAATTCAGGCGGAATACGAAGACCTGCCGCTGCTGGATGACCCTCGCCTTGCCATGCAACCCGACGCGCCGCTTCTTCATCCCGATAGAGGCGACTCCAATATTTGCGTGCATTACAAAATACGCAAAGGCGATGTGGACGCGGCTTTTCAACGGGCGGAAATTATCGTCGAGGGCGAGTATCAGACCCCCGTGCAGGAACATGCCTATCTACAACCCGAAGCGGGCTTGGCGTACATAGATGAAGAAGACCGCGTGACTATCGAATCCGGCGGGCAATGGGTTCACGCCGACCGCGAGGGCATTGCCCACGCGCTGGGTCTGCCGGAAGAAAACGTGCGCGTCATCTATCCCGCCATTGGCGGCGCGTTTGGCGGGCGCGAAGATTTATCCGTTCAAATTGTGTTGGCGTTAGCCGCCTTCAAATTACGCCGCGCCGTTAAGACCGTTTGGTCGCGGCGCGATTCCATCATTGGGCATGGAAAGCGTCACCCTGTTTTTGCAAAAGCCAAATGGGGCGCAACGAAAACTGGAAAAATCATCGCCGCTGAATGTGAAATTATTGGAGACGGCGGCGCGTATATGTACACCTCCAATAAGGTGTTGGGGAATTCCGCCATTACCTCCACGGGACCGTACTTTATTCCAAACGTAAAAACGGATGTGTACGGCGTTTATACCAACAACCTGCCCGGCGCCGCCTTTCGCGGGTTTGGCGCGCCGCAAGCCTTGTTTATGGCGGAATCGCAAATGAATAAGCTTGCCGCCGCGCTGGGCATAGACCCGGTGGAATTACGTTTGCGGAATGCGCTCAAAGATGGCGACACGCTGGGCGTAGGAACGCCCGCGCCCGCTCCCGTGACGGTGGCGCAATGTATGGAAGCCGCCCGCGATAAATTTGAATGGAACGCCGCTCCCCGTAAGCAAAAGAAAACATCCTCGCATTTGGCGCGTGGGCGCGGCTTTGCCGCTGGTTTCAAAAACATTGGCTTTTCATTTGGCTACCAAGAAAACTGCTGGGCAAAAATTGAACTACTCGGAAGCGAAAAAATTGAACGCGCCGTCTTACATCATGCTGCGGCGGAAGTGGGGCAGGGCGTGCATACCGCCATGATTCAAATGGCGGCGGAAGCGCTGGGGCTTGCCCCCGCAGCGATTGAATTGCGCGAATCCGATACCGCCACGCAGGGAAATTCTGGCTCTGTTTCCGCCTCGCGCATGACCTTCATGGCGGGCAACGCTATTCGCGGCGCGGCAAAACTCGCCCTGCAAAAATGGACGGCGGAAGAACGCCCCGCAGTCGCCGAGTTCAAATATCTTGCGCCGCCCACCACGCCCTTTGACCACGAAACCGGACATTCCACGCCGAACTTTGCCTACGCCTATGTAGCGCAAGCCGCCGAGGTGGAAGTAGATACTCAAACCGGTCAGGTGCGCGTGTTGCGTTTGGTCTCGGCGAACGATGTTGGAAAATCTATCAACCCGAACATGGTCGTGGGTCAAATTGAGGGCGGAGTCGTGCAAGCGCAAGGCTACGCTTTGATGGAAGATTACAAAACCAAAAATGGAAAAGTCCTCACAGACCAACTTAGCGCATACTTAATTCCAACCGTTTGGGATATTCCCGAATCTATCGAATCGGTGGTCATTGAAATTCCCGACCCCAATGGACCTTGGGGCGCGCGCGGCTTGGGCGAACTTCCTTTTCTGCCGGTTGCCCCCGCTCTCGCCGCAGCCATCCATGACGCAACTGGCGTATGGATGAATGAATTTCCCTTTACGCCGGAGCGCGTTCTGCGCGCTTTGGGAAAAATAAAATAAGCCATGACCTTCCCTTATCTTGATGAAACAAAAGAACTAAATGAAGCCGCTCGCGCCCAAGCGGGCGGCTCATTTATTTTGCTGCCAGACGGCATGACGCATTATGAATTAAGCGGAAACGAAAATGGGCGCGTGGTTGTCCTTGTTCATGGATTTTCCGTCCCCTACTTCATCTTTGACCCCACGTTTGACTTTCTCGTCCGCGCAGGCTTTCGCGTCTTGCGCTATGACCTCTTTGGACGCGGATTTTCAGACCGCCCGCGCCTGCAATATGATATTCATCTTTTTGTGCGCCAGTTAAAACATTTATTGGACGCGCTGCATCTTTCTCAAATCTCGCTGATTGGGCTTTCTATGGGAGGACCCATCACCGCCGCCTTTCTTTGCGCCCACCCGCAAATGGTTCGCTCGCATGTGATGATAGACCCCTCCGGCGCGCAGCGCGTGGCGTTGCCTGCTCTGGTTAAAGCCGCGCGCGTTCCTCTGCTGGGCGAGCTGGCTCTCGGATTATTGGGCAGCGCCAACATGGTCAAAGGCATTGCCGTAGATTTATTCAATAAAACCCTTGTGGAAAAATTTCAGGCGCAGTACAAAATTCAAATGCAATACAAAGGATTCAAACGCGCCATCTTATCCACCATGCGCGGCGGCATGTTAGATTCCTTTTACGATACCTATCAAATTGCGGGAAAATTAAACAAACCCACCTTTATCTTTTGGGGCAGGCAAGACGCGACTATTCCATACGAACACAGCGCCCTCATTTGCCGCGCTATCCCCCACGCGCAACTACACACCGTAGAAAACTGTGGACACATTCCCCATTACGAAAAGCCGCAAGAAGTTCACCCCATTTTATTAGCGCATTTGGAGTCTTGATTTATGCAAAACAAATTGATAGTCATTCGCGGCGGCGGCGACCTTGCCAGCGGCGTAGCCTTGCGCTTGCGCCGCGCCGGATTCCCCGTCGTTATTCTTGAACTGGAAAAACCGCTCGCCGTGCGCCGCTCCGTCTCCTTTGCGGAGGCGGTCTATCAAGGCGCGTTTGAATTGGAAGGAATTGTGGCGCGGCTGGTTTCCGCCGACCAAATCATGGTCGCCTTGGAGCGCGGCGAACTTCCCGTCCTGATAGACCCGCTCGGCGCAATGCTCAAAAATCAATTCATCACCAGCCCGCGTTCCACCATTGTGATAGACGCGCGTTTACTCAAAGCCGCGCCCGAAAAACTGGACATCAAAGTCGCTCTACACATTGGGCTAGGACCCGGCTTCATTGCCAAAGAAAATTGCGACGCCGTCATAGAAACGCAGCGCGGGCATACGTTGGGAAGAGTCTACTGGCAGGGCGCAGCCAACGCCAACAGCGGCTTGGCAGATGGCGACCCGCGCCGCGCGCTTCATGCTCCGCACGGGGGAACATTGAGCGCGTATGTCGAAATTGGCGCGCGCCTCGAAGAGAATCAACCCATCGCCGAAATCAAAGACAGCGAGCGCGTTACGCTCATTGCCAGCCCGTTTGCGGGCGTTCTGCGCGGGTTGATTCATCCCAGCGTGCAAATTCAACCCAAGATGAAAATAGGAGACGTGGACGCGCGCAATGACCCCGCGCTTTGCGCGTTGATTTCAGATAAAGCGCTCGCCATTGGCGGCGGCGCGTTAGAAGCGGTGATGAGCTCGCTTCAACAAGAAGAAGCGCTTTTTTAGACGCCGCCTTGAATTACTTAACATCGTAAAACACAAGCAGCGTGCTGCCGTATTTTCTCTGTTCGGTTTCTTCCAAATTTTTCAATTCAATTTCTTTATATTCCAGCGGGTCAATTTGAACAATGACAGAGCCGGTCTCGCTCAGCCATTCCGTATGTTCATCCGCCAAACACAGCGCTTTGGACCACATCTCATGGTACTGCGGCGGGGCAATATAAATAAAATCAAATGCGCCGTCTGCGGGCGCGGCTAACATGGAGAAGGCGTCTCCGCGCCGAATTTCCGCTTGCGCGTCCAACCCGCAGCGCGTTACGTTTTCTTTAATGGTCTCAATAGGCTGGCGGTTGAGGTCTGTAAAGCGGGCAAATTGCGCCCCGCGACTTAACGCCTCAATGCCAATGGCGCCTGTCCCTGCAAATACATCCCACCAACGCGAATCAATCACGTCTCCCGCCAAAATATTGAACAGCGCTTCTTTCACGCGGTCCATCACCGGGCGGGTAGTATCTCCCGGCACAGCGGCGAGTCTTCGTCCTCTGGCTTTGCCTGCAATCACGCGCAGAGTCATCTTATGCCTCCACGCTTTTTCGCGCCGCCATTAAATTTCCATGCGCGGCGGTGATGTGCGTAACGCAGCCCGTGCCAAGAATAAAGCGCAACCCGCCGGTTTGACTCAGCGCGTCTTGCGCGTCTTTCTGAATCTTTTGCGGCGTGTCAAACACCAGCGAGTCTTGACGCAAACCGCCGCACAGCGTGCCGCGAAATAAATCTTTTGCCTCCGCAAGGGATGGGTAGGTCTCGCGGTCATGCCAATTAACAATTTGCGCGTTTAACAATCGCAACAGAGAAAAGTAAACTTCTTTTCCATGTAAATGCAGCATGTTGCACCACAAGCCTTCGGCGGCGGCAAGCGCTTGCTGGTCGCGTTCCAGCGCCAAGGCGCGGTACTCATCAAAGGTGAGCAGGTCTTTTTGCGCGTGTTGCACGGCAAAGAAAATTCCATCTATGCCAATTTCGGCGGCGGCGGCAATGAACTTGCGCGTTGTGCGCGTGATGGTCTCCAATCCTTTTGCCACCGCTTCCGGGTATAGCCGCAGATGTTTGAGCAGCAGCTCGTTGCCCGCCAAGTTTTTTGCTTGCGAAAGCGGATTGAACACCGTTTGCAGCAGAGGCGTCTCCGGGCTGAGATTCTGTCGGATGAGCCGCAGCGCTTCCAACTGTCCGGCGAGATGCGGCGCGGAAGTTGGGTCTAACTCCGCCAGCGTTTCCCAATCTTGCGGGCGTTGAATGACGCGGCGCGTATATTTTCTCGACCCTTCAGAATCGCCCGTCCATTCATCTTCTACGCCCCAATCTTTAACCGCAAAGGAAGAAGCGGGGGTGACTTTTACGATGTCAAAATCATACACGCTTTGAAAGTGGAGCGTTGCGGCGGCAAGGGTTGCGGGGCGTTGGTCGTCCACAGGGAAATGCCGCCACAGCGCCACCGGCGCGCGGTCTGGTTGTTCTCCGCGTAAACAGGTTTGTAATCGTTCTTTGTGAGTGGTCATGGAATTTGTTTTACCTCGCAGAAGACGGCGTGGGCGCGTTCCACTTGCAAAATAATGGGCGCGTCTTTGAAAGTTTTTTTATCTTCGTTGCTGCGCGTGTTGACGAGGATAAAATCGCCGCTTTGAATTTTGCCAAACTCGGCGCGGTAGTCGCGGATGTGCAGAGACGCGCCCGCGTAATAGGCGGCGATGGCTGGCTCGCGCTTGACAAAAAGATTGACATTTTGCGCGCCGAAGTTTTCAATGGCTTCTTTGTAGCAAGTGAGCCAATATTCGGTTTCGTATTGACGGAACGCGCCGCCGCTTCCGCCGATAAAGGCATTGTAATATGCGTATTGATAGGGGTGAAGTTGGGCGATGGCGAAGATTCCAGAGGCGAGCAGAGCGGTCAGCAGGGCGGCGCGTAGCCAGTATGAGGATAGCGCGTGGAATATTTTTTCCAACGCCATGCCCGCAAATAGAAACAGCGGCGGCAGCATAAAGAGAAAATGTCGGTAGCCATCGTACATGGGCGGGCGCAGAAAAATGACATAGCCAAAGGGAATTAAGAACCACAGCAGAAAAATAAAATGAGGGACGAGGGCGGCAGGCGGGCGGCGTTGTGTGAGGCTAAAAAGGACGCCCAATGCCGCGAGGATTAAGACCGGCTCGGTCAGCGTGAGCGCCAACAGGGTGGGGAGGTAGCGGCGCGGTAAATCATCCGCCGCGTAAATTTGCCCGTTGAACAAAACCGGCAGTTGCGTGGGGTTATCGGACATAAAGCCAAAGGCTTGCAAAAAGCGCAGCGGCGGGTTGCTCCATAAGTAGGGCCAGAGCGCAATGCAAATGGCGATGGATAAAGTTAGGTAAATGGCAAGCGGCTTAAAGAGGTTGGCGCGCCGCGCCTTGCTCAACGCATATAAAAAGACCAAGCCGCCCGCCAGCGGTCCTAATACGCGGGTGGCGCTTGCCGCGCCCAGCAAAAGCGCTGCAAAAAAAATATTGGCGTTTTTGGGCGCGTCTATCATTTCTAAGCCAAAAACAATTGCGCCTAAAAAGAAAACTAAAAATGGCGGGTCTTTGGGGTTGATGAAGGCATGTCCCCATAAAAGCGGCTGCCATGCAAATAGCGCCGCCGCCGCCAGCGCCGCCAGCGGCGCTGTAAATTTGCGCGCCAAACGGTAGAGAAAATATACGCCCAGTTGAAACGTTAGAAAGTTGATGAAATGCCACGCGGCGGCAAAATCTACGCCCAAAGATTGAATGAGCAAAACGAGCGGACGCGCCAAAACGAGGTACGCCGCTCCGCGATTGGCGTGGTCGCCGCCGCTTGCGCCGTAGGCGTTGTTTAGGTCAAAGCGTCCGCTAAACCATTCGGCGGGCGAGTAGGCGTAAGGCAGCGCGTCCGCGTAATCATAAAAAAGCGGCTCATCCCAAGATAAGCCGTAGCGCTGAAACGTAAACGCGCCGATGAGTACATTGACAAGCAGCAAAATGAGGATGGGCTTTTGGCGCAGCGTTTTCATCATCTTAAGGAGACGCGATACGCCTGCCGTTTTTTAGCGGCTTCTGCGCGTTGCTGTTCTTCTTCCGTTTGAATGACCAGCGGCGGCACGGCGGAGGGTTGTCCGTTTTCGTCCAAAGCGACGTATACCAAGTAGGCGGTGTTGGTGTGCGTCCGTTCTCCGCTGATGGGGTTTTCGGCGGTCACTTGCACTTCGGCTTCCATAGAACTGCGCCCGGTGTAGGTGACTTCCGCTTGTAGGGTGACGAGGTAGCCAATTTTAATGGGTTCGCGGAAGGTCATCGAATCAATGGAGACCGTGACCACGCGCTTTTGCGCGTGGCGCATACAGGCTAACGCTCCGGCTTCGTCCACCAGTTTCATAATGATTCCGCCGTGTACATTTCCGGCGGGGTTGGCATGTTCGGGCTGCATGAGCTGTCCGATAGTCACGCGCGAGGCGCGGGGAGTTTTTTCTGCGTTCATGTTTAATCCATATCTTGCTGAAATTCGCCGCTGTCTGCAGTGTGCAGACGTTCCGGCTCTTCCAGCAGCACGTCCACTGTGGAATGAGTCAACTCCGACATGAGCGGCGCGAGCGGCACGGTGGCGGGCAGGCTAATTTTGAAGGGCGGGGGCGGCGGCGTTATGCGCGGATAGTATTCCGTCTCGCGTTTGCGGAGAATGCGCGGGTCCGCGCTCAACGTTCCGACATATTCGCCCAAGACGGAGTATACAACCCGCTGCGCGGTGACAAAGCCAACCCATTCGCCGTTGCGATTGAAGAGGTAAGGGTAGGCAAGGTACGCCTCCGCATCTCCCTTGCTGTTATAGACTGGAATGATTCTTACGCTCATCCTTGCGCCTCTGAAGTTTGGTCAATGTGCTTGTAAGTCCAATAGCGATTGACGAAAAAATTCCACAACATCACTATGCCAATGGCAAGCGCGAGCGTTAAGTTGCGGCTTAACACGCCCGCTATTTTATAGGAAAGGTTAAAGTTTTTTTGAAACAAATTTAAGATGGGCGGTTCAACATAATGCAGAATGGGAACGCGAATGGCAACGCCCGCCGCATTGACAACGAAGAACATGCCCAGTTGATTGAGCAGCGGCTGCGCGCGCGATTCGGGGTAAGTCCAGAGTCTATTCCAAACAAAGTTGCTGATGACCGCGCAGAGAAAGGAGATAACGCCCGTATAGACGCGCGGCATGGTCGTCCAATCTCTGAGCGCGTTCATCACGCCAAAATCTATTGCCGCGCCCACCGCGCCGACAATGGCAAATTTGATAAATCGCTTTTGTTCTTTGCGGTTGGTGAGAATCATACAAGCCCTAATTTTTTTTGGAAGAATGGAATGGTGCGGCGCAAACCTTCTTCCAAATCTACTTTGGGCTGCCAGTGAAGGAGAGTTTGCGCGCGGGTGATGTCCGGCTGGCGGCGTTGCGGGTCGCGCGCGCTGCGCGCATCCACATAGGCAATGCCCGCCTGGTTGCCGGTGATTTTATTAATCGTTTCGGCAAATTGTAAAATGCTCATCTCTACGGGGTTGCCAATGTTTACGGGGTAATGCTCGTTGGAGTAGAGCAGCCGCACAATGCCGTCCACCAAATCATCCACATAACAAAAGGAGCGCGTTTGCGCGCCGTCCCCGTACACGGTTAGCGGCTGTCCAAGCAGCGCTTGCTTAAGCAGGTTGGGCAGCGCGCGCCCGTCCTCCAAATCCATGCGCGGACCGTAGGTGTTGAAGATTCTCACAATGGCGGTATTCACGCCGTGAAAGCGATGGTACGCCATCGTCAAAGATTCTGCGAAGCGTTTGGCTTCATCATAAACGGCGCGCGGTCCAATCGGGTCCACATTACCGGCATAATCTTCGGTTTGCGGGTGAACTTCCGGGTCGCCGTAAATTTCGCTGGTGGAGGCGGTTAGAAAACGCGCGCCCTGCACGCGGGCAATTCCTAAACAGTTATGCGTCCCTAACGCGCCCGCCTTCATCGTCTGAATGGGTAAATTAAAATAGCCCGATTTCGATTGCGGGTTGGGGCTGGCAGGCGAGGCAAAATGTAAAATGGCGTCCACCTTGCCCGGCACAAAAATATAATTGGATACGTCCCGCTTGAAGAACGAAAATTTCTCGTTGCCCGCCAAATGCGCGATATTGTCCGCGCTGCCTGTGACAAAGTTATCCATGCCGATAACTTCATGCCCGTCAGCAAGCAGCCTGTCGCAGAGATGCGAGCCAAGAAAGCCCGCCGCGCCTGTAATTAAAATTCTCATGTAGTTTCCTTTGTTGAAAAATTATTTCCAGTCTATCGCGTTGATGAGTCCATCGCCTGTTGCTTGGTAGGTCTTTTCGCTGCCGCTGTCTATCAACCACAAATTGCCTTGATACACCACCGCAAGAAAATCTCCGCTTTGCCCTTCCACAGGGGCGGGCGACCAAACCGGCGTTTGCGGCTCAATGCCGCTGGCGTCGGCGGGCGGAAAGAGGACGCGGCGATTCGAGCCGTCTCTATCCATCACCGTCAGCCGATAGCGGCTAGTGGCGCTTTGTTCGGGGAAGATGCTTTGCAAGTACGCCACCTGATAGGCGCGCTCGCGTCCGTTCCAACGGGCGGGCGAGGCGGCTGGGTAGGCAAACATGCCGCTCATCCTCGACATACTCAAATTCACGCCGCTATCCAGCGCCAAGCCCGATAAATCAAAGTAAGGCGATTCTTCCTCCGGCACAGGCGCGGGCGCAGGCGGATGCGAGACGTAGTATAAAGCTGCGCTGTTGCCGCTGCCGCCCCACGCCAGTTGAGGAATCCATGCCCAGTCGCTGTGGGTGTTGAGCGGGGTAATCTCTAAAAGCGGTTTTAAGTATCCGCCGTCTTGGTCCACCAATCCAATTTGATCGGGGCGGGCGTAGGCAAGTTTTCCATCCGGCGAATAGGCAAAGGACATGCCCCACCAGCCATATACGCCGCCGCTGTTGGCTTCCAGCATTTTGCGCGGCGCGCCGCCCGATACGCTGACGCGATACAAGTCGTTATTTGCCTGCCAGCCCGGCGCGGCGCTGCGCGGCTCTACGGTGGAATAGGCTACCGAGTTGGTTTCTGGAATCCATTCCGCGTAGTGCGCCACATTGCTTGCCCCCAAAGAGATGAGTTTTGGGTTGGGGCTGTCGGTTCTAACCGCCCACAGCGTATTAATTTCCACATCCGGCGCTTTTTGAGATTTGCGCGTAAAAATTAAATAACCGCCATTAGGAGAAAGTTTGAAAACGCGCCCGTCCAAATCTCCGCTATTGACGAGGATGCGCCGATTGGCGGTGGAGGTCTCCATGACCCAGGCGTTGCCGCCCGCAAGGTAAACCAACGCGCCGGGGATGTTGAGCGGCGTAAAAGAGGAGCGCGCGCCGACCATGACAATCTCCGGCAGAGCGTCTTTTAATATCACCGTCTTTACCGCTAGTTTGCCCGTTTCTACTTTATCTTCCAACGTGCGGCGATAGGTCACTTCTTTCAGCCCGTTTACGCCCGCCTGCATTAAGCGCGTTTCGCCTTCGGGCAGAGTCTCGTTACGGAGAATTTGGCGTTCAAAGGGAATGACAACTTGCTCGGTTTCAAAGATTTCTTCAATGCGGGTAATTTTCACCGAGTCGCCGTTTTTTAAGACGGTATAGTTCGGCGGCTCAATGCGGTCTAAACTTTGCGCCTGAATGTTTGCCTGTTGCAGGGCTTGCGCCGCCGTGCTTCCGGCGGGTAGTTCCACCGTTTGCGTTTTTCCGTCTGCAACAATATGCACGGCAATGGTTTCTTTAATTTGCGGCGCGGCGCACGCAGAAAGCGCAAAAAAAATCAACGCCAGAGAGAAAACTGTACCTTTGTAAAGTTTTGCAGCCCAAAAGCAAAAAGGAAAGCGCGGCATGTCGGGTATAATCGGGCGGCTACTTAATTCTGCCGGTCATCGTCATTACGCCATCGGCAATGCTGATGGATTCAAGGCGAAAGCCTACCGCCACCGGACCAAACGAGCCGGTGAACGCCTCTGCCACCACCGCGTTGATGGCGGCGTTTAAGCCCTCCGGCGCGGGAAAAGGACCAAAGTCCGCCGAGGTAATTTCAATTTTTGGCGCGCCGCTGGTTGGGTCTATGCCCACCGTAGCGGCGATGAGCATGTTCGCGGTGAAGTATCCGCGCGTAATTTTGCCGTATAACTGCATTTGATTGTCGCGCAGAAAAACTTGCGGGTCGGTAAATGGCGGGTTTTCTTTCGCCGTTATTTTTTCCGCAACCAGCGCCGTTAATTGCGCCTCGGTGATTTTCACCGTCACCACGCCGCTTTCCGCGCCCGCCAGCAACGCCTCTGCCATTTGCGTTTGTACGGCTTGCGCGTCAGATGTGGAAACGGGAACTGTCTGCGGAGCGTAATCGGGTCCGCCAATAAAAATACTGCACGCCATGGAAAAGGCGGCAACCAGAAGAAAGAAAAGAATTTTTTTGTTCATAGTGTGACCAAGCGATTAAAAAATTGGATAGGAAACAGAATTATAGCATGAGCGACTCTCAAAACATCCCAGTAAATGAGTTAACCCTCTCTGCAAAAATTGAGGCGATGTTGTTTGTCTCCGCCGAGCCGGTTCCTGCGGCGCAACTCGCCTCCGCGTTGGATGTAAACGCCACTGTCATTGAACGCGGTTTGAAAGAATTGGAAGACTCGCTTGCCCTGCGTGGATTGCGCTTGCAGCGCAGCGGCGGACGGGTACAACTGACCACCGCGCCGGAACTTGCCGCTCAGGTGGAGCGTTTTCTGGGTCTCGAAGCGGTGACGCACCTCAGCCGCGCCGCGCTGGAAACCCTCGCCATCATCGCCTATCAACAGCCATGCACCCGCCCGCAAGTGGATTCTCTGCGCGGCGTGAACAGCGATGGCATGATGAAAAGCCTGCTCAGCAAAGGGTTAATTCAAGAAGCCGGACGCGCCGATGGACCCGGACGCCCCATTTTATATTCCACCACGCCCGAATTTTTGCAGCATTTTGGGCTGGGTTCTATTCTCGAACTGCCTCCGCTCAAATTGCAGGCGGAAGAGGAAGCGCATAACGTATTATTGAAAGGCTAATGATGGAAGAAAGATTACAAAAACTACTTGCTCAGGCGGGGTATGGCTCGCGCCGCGCTTGCGAGAGTTTTATCATTGAAGGGCGCGTGCGCGTCAATGGAACGGTTGCCGAGTTGGGGCAAAAAGCCGACCCAACGGTGGATAAAATTACGCTGGACGGCAAAGCCCTGCCCAAAGCCGAAAAGTTGATTTATGTCGCCTTGCATAAGCCGCGCAACGTACTCTCCGCCGTAGAAGGACAGGATGACCGCGCCACCGTCCGTGATTTAGTTCCGCTGGAAGGACACTTGTTCCCCGTGGGCAGGTTGGATTTTGACTCGGAGGGGCTTATCTTAATGACCAATGACGGCGAGCTGACCAACAAGCTGACGCATCCGCGCTATGGACATGAAAAGGAATATCGCGTTTTGCTGGCTACCCGCCCGGACGAAAAACAATTAGATACCTGGCGGCGCGGCGTGGTCTTGGAAGATGGCGATAAAACCAAACCCGCTCAGGTCTTTTTTCTTTCCACCTCCGGCAAGGGCGCGTGGATTAAGGTCATCATGGGCGAGGGTAAGAAGCGCCAAATTCGTGAAGTTGGAAAACTGCTTGGGCTGCCGGTGGTTAAAATCATCCGCACGCGCATTGGTTCGCTGCGGCTGGGCGATTTGAAACCGCGCGAGTGGCGTTATTTGAGGGATGAAGAAATTGCTGAACTTAAAGGAGAGTCTGCGTCGAAAGCGACTGCGCTTAAAAAGAAAGTTAATACGCGAAGATACAAATAAAAAAAAGAGACCTGCTAGCAGGTCTCTTTTTTTGTGGCGTGAAGTTATTCTACAAAGCGGTATTTGAGCAGGGTCCACACGGCTTGAAATGCGTCTTTTAATTTGATTTTTTTGCCCTGAGTATAATCTCTGGGGTTAAAGGTGATGGGCGCTTCAAAAATGCGTAAATGGCGTTTTAGAATTTTGGCGGTAAATTCCGGCTCAAAGTCAAAACTATTGGCGCGCAGAGTCATTCCATTTAAGATTTCGCGGCGAAAGACCTTGTAGCCGGTTTCCATATCCGTCAAAATGGTGTTGTATAGAATATTCGTCATTAGGGTCAGCAATTTATTGGCGACCAAATGCCAGAACATGGTAACGCGATGGGCTTTGCCAAGGAAGCGCGAACCGTAAACAACATCCGCTACGCCTTCTTGAATGGGTTGCAGCAGGCTGGGAATGTCGCGGGGGTCATATTCTAAGTCTGCGTCTTGAATGAGGAGAATGTCGCCCAGCGCTGCCCGCATCCCCGTCCGCACCGCCGCGCCCTTGCCTTGATTCCGTTCATGGAGAATGACGCGCACGCCGTCTTTTCCGTCAAGCGTTTTCAGCAAGTCGCGTGTGCCGTCCCGCGAGCCGTCATCCACCACAATAATTTCTTCGGCGACTTGTTGCGCTTTGACGCGCTTTAAGATTTCCTGTATGTTTTCAATCTCATTGAAAACTGGAATGATAATGGAAAGTTTCATGGTGGGCGGATTATAAACGAAAAGAAGTATAATCCTGGCGTTTAACTGATTTTTTTGAAGGATGGACTCTGCTATGCTGCGACAACCTCCCGCTCAACCCGCTGCAACGCCCGCCAATTTGGGCGCATTTTCTCCGCCAGCCATTACGCGGCTGGAAGATACGGGGCTTTCCCCGCTTTGGCTGCAAGACCTTATCTTAAAGGTCTTGTATTTTCGCGGCTATATGACCGGCTACAAAATAGCCGAAGAAATTTGTTTGCCGCTTTCCGGCGTGGCAGACCAGTTGCTTACCTCGTTGAAGCAGGAAAAATTTATCGAAGTGAAATCGGCGCAGGGCGGGCTGGGCGGCGAAGGCGCGTACAACTTTGGCATTACCAATGCCGGTATTTTGCGCGCGCGCGAAGCGTTGGATAGAAGTCAATACGCCGGACCCGCGCCCGTTCCTTTTGATGTGTACAACGAAGCCATTCGCCGCCAAAAAAGCGGGCGGCTGACGGTGACTTCGCGCACCATGCGCCAAATTCTTGCCAACCTTGTCATTCCCGAAGCGGTGTTTCAACGCCTTGGACCGGCGCTTAATTCCGGCTCTTCCATTTTCATGTATGGACCTCCCGGCAATGGCAAGACCAGCATTGCGCGCGCTTTTGGAAATTTGGCGTTGAGTCAGAGTATGTATATTCCCTATGCCCTCTATTTGGATGGGCAGGTGATTAAGGTTTATGACGCGGTCAGCCATGTGTTAGCGCCGGATGACCCCGCCGCCGCAGGCTCGACGGGCAACACGGGCGCGCTGCGCGCCTCTACCCGCCGCGACCCGCGTTGGATTCGCATTCGCCGCCCGTTCATTGTGGTGGGCGGCGAGCTCACCTTGGAAGGTTTGGATTTGGTTTTTGACGATACTTCCAAAGTGTATGAAGCGCCGTTTCAAGTCAAAGCAAACGGCGGCATCTTCCTCATTGACGACTTTGGTCGTCAGCAGGTGCGCCCGCGTGATTTACTCAACCGTTGGATTGTTCCGTTGGAAAACCGCGTAGATTATCTGCGCCTGCACACGGGGCGCAAGGTGGAAGTTCCCTTTGACGTGTTGATTGTCTTTTCCACAAACCTGCCGCCAAAAGATTTGGTGGACGAAGCGTTTCTGCGCCGCCTGCGCCATAAAATTGAAGTCAGCGACCCATCTTTTAACGAATACCGCGAAATCTTCAAACGGGTGGCGCAAGCCAAAAAAGTGGAATACAGCGACCAAGGGCTGGCGTATCTGTTGCAAGAATGGTACGTTAAACGCAACCGTAAACTGCGCGCTTCTCACCCGCGCGATTTATGCGACCAAATTCTTGATATTGCCGCGTATCTTTCCGCGCCGCCTTCTCTCTCTCGTGAGATGATTGACGCGGCGTGTCAAGCTTATTTTGTGGATATTTAGCCCGCGCTCTTTTATGCTCTTGAATTTTTCTAGCCCCTTTATCCTTGCTCATCGCGGCGACTGCGCGCGCGCGCCGGAGAATACGCTGCCTGCTTTTTTGCAGGCGGCGCAAAAAGGCGCGGATGGCGTGGAACTGGACGCCAAACTCACCGCTGATGGGCATGTGATAGTGATTCACGATGCCACTGTCAACCGCACAACCAACGGCAAGGGCAAAGTCTCTGCGCTATCCTTGGACCAGATTCGCAGTTTGGACGCAGGCGCATGGTTCGACTCAAAATTTAGCGGCGCAAAAGTCCCCTTATTGGAAGAAGTCTTTGAAGCGCTTGGAAAGAATGTTTTGATTAATATTGAACTGACTAATTACGCCAACCCCAAAGACAATCTGGTGGAAAAAGTTTGCCTGTTGATTAACAAACACAACAATCATCAGCAAATTATTTTTTCCTCTTTCTTTGCCTCCAACTTAAAGTTTGCCGCCGCGCTGTTGCCTTCTGTTCCACGCGGGCTGCTTGCCATGCCGGGCGTTTTAGGAACTTGGGCGCGTTCGTTTGGATTTATGTTCGGCGATTACGCCGCGCTGCACCCGCATCATTCCAATGTGAGCCGCGAGCAAATTCAACGCGCTCACCGCGTAAAGCGCCGCATCCATACATGGACGGTGAACGACCCGCAAGAAGCCCTGCGCCTTAAAGATTGGGGCGTGGATGGACTCATCACAGACGACCCGCAAGCGCTGGTCGCCGCGCTGCGGAGGATAGATTGAGATTTAACGCATCTTCTTGCGTAAATCTGGCGGGCGCAGCGCGATTTTTTCAACGCATTTTTCATCTCATTTTTTTAGTCTCGCTTGTTCTTGCGCCGCTCGCTTCGCCCGCGCAGGCGCAGACTTCTTCGCCATCTTCAGAGGCGTTGCGAATCCTTGAGCGCATGAGTCCCGAAGAGCGCGTGGGACAAATTTTTCTGGTCTCTTTTAATGGAACAGACCTCGCGCCCGATTCTTCCGCATATAACTTGATTGCGCGTTACCATGTCGGCGGGGCGATTCTGCTCGCGGAAAACGATAACTTTTTCGCTGAGTCGGATGCGCTGCAAAATACGCGCGACTTTACCCAAAATATTCAACGCTTAAAGTGGAACATCTCTTCCGACCCGTCCTCCAATGTTGCTTATGTTCCGCTCTTTGTGGCTCTCACGCAAGATGGCGATGGGTTTGACGGCGACCAAATCATTCAGGGCATGACGCCGCTGCCTAGTCAGATGGCGTTGGGCGCAACTTGGAATTTGGACCTTGCCGCGCGCGCGGGTGAAACGCTGGGGCGCGAACTGAACACGCTGGGCTTTAACCTTTTGCTTGGACCGTCCTTAGATGTGATGGACTCCGCGCCCGCTATGAGCGGCGGGCTGGACACGCGCGTTTTTGGCGGCGACCCGTTTTGGGTTGCCGAGATGGGGCGCGCCTACATGGGCGGGTTGCATCAGGGCAGCCAAAATAAATTATTTGTTGTCGCAAAACATTTTCCCGGCGTGGGTAGTTCCGGGCGTTTACCGGACGATGAAGTTTCTACGGTGAGAAAATCCATTGAGCAATTAAAGCAAGTGGAACTGGCTCCGTTTTTTGCGGCGACTTCTGGCGCGCCCGCCGCAACCATAAACGGGCTGCTTGTGTCGCACATTCGCTATCAGGGATTTCAGGGCAACATTCGCGCCACCACGCGCCCCATCAGCTTTGACGCGCAGGCATTGAGTCAACTGCTGGCGCTTGCGCCGTTAGGCGATTGGCTTTCGCAAGGCGGGCTGCTCATTAGCGATGATTTAGGCGCTCGCGCCGTGCGGGAATTTTATACCTCTGGCGGCGGGCAGTTTTCTGCGCGCAATGCCGCGCGAGACGCGTTTCTTGCCGGAAGCGACATGCTCTACTTGGGCAACATCACCTCAGGCGAAAACCTGGACCCGTATGCTACTACGGTGAACATCCTTGAATTTTTTAATCAAAAATACCGCGAAGACCCAGCCTTCGCGCAGCGGGTGGATTTTTCTGCGGCGCGGATTCTCGCCGCCAAACTGCGTTTATATGAGAATAACTTTTCCATCACCAATACGCTGATTAGCCCTTATTCCATTGAAACGATTGGCGGCGCATCTGACTTGACCTTTGAAATTGCCCGCAGCGCCGCAACCTTAATTAGCCCCGAAGCGCAATCTCTGGCGGAAGTTATGCCGCTGCCCCCGCAAGAGGACGAGCGCGTTGTGTTTCTGACCGATACGCAAATGGTCAAACAATGTTCAAACTGCGCCGAACAACCAGATATGAAAGTGGACGCGCTGCGTCAAGATGTGGCGCGTTTGTATGGCTCTAATTTATCCGCCGCCCCGCGCTTTGCTTCTTACTCGCTGGACGAGCTGCGCGCCTTGTTAGACGCGCAAAGCGCCGACACGTTGGAAGCCGACCTTTCCCGCGCCCAATGGATTGTGATTTCGCTGCGCGATTCCGCGCAAGGGCAGCCGGAATTGATTAACCGCTTTTTGCGCGAGCGTCCAAACTTATTGCGCGAGAAGCGCATTATTCTTTTTTCTTTTGGCGCGCCATATTATTTTGACAGCACCACAATTTCCAAATTCACCGCGTATTATGCGCTGTACAGCAAACAACCGCCGTTTATAGACGTTGCCGCCCGTTTGTTGATGCAAGAACTTCCGCCCGTTGGCTCTTCGCCCGTCTCTGTGGCGGGCGTGGGCTATGATTTAATCTCTGTCATGTCGCCCAATCCCGCGCAAGTCATTCAACTCACGTTGGACTTTGCTCCGCAAGAAATGGCGACAGAAGCCGCTGTTACGCCCGCGCCGACCAATATTCCATACTTTCAAATTGGCGATACCATCGCCGTGCGTACCGGCGTAATCTTAGACCATAATGGGCGTCCTGTGCCGGATGGCACAGTGGTTCAATTTTCCATGCAGCTCACCGGAGAGGGCGGCGGCATTCTCAAGCAGACCGAATCCGTGACCGCGCAAGGCGTTGCCCGCGCTTCTTTTGGATTAGATAAACCCGGCTTGTTGGAAATTAAAGCCGCCAGCGAGCCTGCGCTTGTTTCCGAAATGCTACAACTGGATGTTTCGCAATCGGGCGGAGCAGCCGTCACCGTCATTGCGCCGCAAACCGCCGCCGCTGCTACGCCCGTTCCACAGGATGAAACGCTGGAAGTTCAAGACCCTTACATCTCTGCCAGCGGCTATCCTTTATTTTCAACGTGGTTTTTTGCTATTCTATTAATTGGCGTTAGCATGTGGCTGACGTACTTTATCGCCGCGCAGACGTTAGGCGCGCGCGGCGCGCGCCGTTGTATGTTGGGGCTTGCCATTGGCGGGTTAACCGCGTATAACTTCCTCGTCTTTGGCTGGATGAATCTCAACCTGTGGTTGCTTTCGCGCGGTCTTTCCGGCGCGCTGTCGTTTATTTTTATGGGCGAGCTCATCGGACTCGCCGTAGGTATTTTTTGGTCTCAACAAAGGAGAACTTCATAATGGCGCACACGAACAAACCCATAAGTAAAGAAAAACAACCGCCTCTGCTCTTTGACCAAACGCAATCCATTATCCGTCAAATTAACGGGCTGTTGGGCGGCACCCTAGTGACTTACTTTAACAACCCGCGCGGCAGCATTTGCCATGATGATGTGCTGGCGCTGTTTGAACTGCTGGAAAAAATAGGCAAACAGCCGAAGATGTACCTCTTCATCAAATCCAGCGGCGGCAACGGGCAAGCCTCGTTGCGGATAGTTAACCTATTGCGGCAATACTGCGATGAACTCATTGCCCTCATCCCTTTGGAATGCGCCTCTGCCGCCACAATGGTCACGCTCGGCGCAAACGAAATTCACATGGGACCGATGGCGTACCTCACGCCCGTAGATACGTCCCTGACGCATTCGCTTTCCCCCATAGACCGCGACAATGACCGTGTCAGCGTGAGCCTAGACGAACTCACCCGCGTAGTGCGTTTGTGGCAGGCGCAAAACGGCAGCGCCAAAGAGAATCCCTATCAAGAATTATTTCAGCATGTGCATCCCCTTGTCATTGGCGCAGTGGACAGAGCCGAATCGCTTTCCATCATGTTGTGCAAGGAACTGCTTGCCTATCACATTCAAGACGAGGGCGTCGCCGAAGAAATTGCCGCCGCGCTCAACGCCAAATATCCTTCACACGGCTACCCAATTCTCTACGAAGAAGCCAAACGCATTGGCTTAAAAGCCCAACGCTTGGAGCCGGAAATTAATACGCTGCTCTTGGAACTCAACGAACTGTACAGCGAAATGGGGCAGCGCGCCACCACCGACTTTGACGATACGCACGCGCACGGCAACGAAATTCTCAACATTTGGGAATCCACCGCCGTGCAAGTCTATTATCAACAAGACAAAGATTGGTTCTACCGCACCGAAGAACGCCGCTGGATTTCCCTCAACGATAATAGCAGTTGGCGGCGCATGGCGCAGGTCGGCAAAAAAGTGGAAAAATCCATTTTACACATTGCCTAAATTCAAAAAAACTCCGAAAGTTCGGAGTTTTTTTATTGAAAAATTGCGACAAGAAAACCTGTACAAAACCTGTGCAATGTGCTAGAATCAAAAAACTGAAAGGAAATGTATGGCAACGTTACCCTACCTCAAATTTAACGACCCCGCGCCCGATGTAGAACTGCTCGACGCGCAGGGAACGCCCACGCGGCTTTCCTCGCTTTGGAAAAAGGACGTCCTCCTGTTGGCATTTACCCGCCATTTTGGATGTCCGCAATGCAAAGAGATGACCGACCAACTGCATGACGCGCATCCAGACTTAAAGAAAATTGGCTTGCGCTTGGCGTTCATTTGCCACGCCTCGGCAGAATCTACAAAACAATTTTGCGAACAGCGCGCGCCGAATGCCCTCTGCCTCGCCGACCCGCAACGCGCCGCATACCGCGCCTACGGGCTGGGACAAGGTTCGCTATGGCAGACCTTACTCTCCCCGCAAATTTGGCTTTCCAACCGCCGCATAAAAAAAGAAAAAGGCTACCAGCCCGAAATTCCCCCGCTGGGACAAGACGCCATGCAAACCTCCGGCGTCTTTATCATCGGCACGGATGGGCGCATCCGCCTGCCGTATTACTACGAAGACATCGCAGACCATCCCCCGCTGGATTTGCTCTTGCACGGCGTGATGGGCGCAAATTGGAACAAACCTTTCAACAGCGACCCGCTGACTTAACCCTTGTAGGTTTTGGATACATCGCAAAAAAATTATGAAAAACTTTTTCCTTGCTTTTTACCTTGCTATTAAAGAAGTCCTTCGCAACAAGGGACGTTTCCTGTTAGTGGCGTTGGTCATTGCGCTCATCACGCTGCTGGTTTTATTCATCGCCGCGCTGGGAGAGGGGCTTGCCAACGGCAACCGCCAATACGTCGCCAATTTAGACGCGCAACTGGTGGTCTTTTTGGAAAAATCCAATTACAACATTGCGTCCAGCCGCCTAGACCCCAACGTGGCAAAATCCATCCGCCGCGTGGAAGGCGTAGCCGATGCGGGACCTATTTACACCTCCTCGTCTGAAATCGTCTCGCTGCCAGAGCCGCTCAAAATCTCCATCCTCGCCGCAGACGCGGGACGACCCGGCTTGCCAGACCTGCTGGAAGGCAGATACTATCGCGGCGGAGAAGCGCGCGAAGCGGTCATTGATTTGAACGTAGCGCTGCGAACCGACTTAAAAGTGGGCGATGAAATTGAAATTCGCTCCACGCAAGGCACGGAAGATGAATTTTTCAAATTGAAAATTGTTGGGCTGGTTAAGGGGCAGTCTTACTTTTTTGCGCCGACCATCTTTGTGCCTGCCGCCACATGGGAACTGGTGCGCCCGCAGCCCGAAGCGGACTTAAACGATAGCACGCCCTACCCGAATATCATCGCCGTCAAATTGAACGACCCCGCGCAAGTAGAAATTATGAAAGAAAAATTGCTGGCGGAAGTTTCCAATATTGAAGTCGCCGACATTGAGACAACCATCAACAACATTCCCGGTTATTCCGCCCAACAAGGCACGGTGCAAACCCAGGGAGTCTTTACCCTGCTCATCGGCATTTTGGTCATCGGCGGATTTTTCCAGATTCAGGTTTTGCAAAAAGTTCCGCAAATTGGCGTGCTAAAAGCCATTGGCTCATCCAACGGCGTAGTGGGGCTGGCGGCAGTCATTCAAATCATCATCGTCACCGCGCTGGGCGTGGGCATAGGCGGCGGAATGACCTACCTCTTCTCGCTGGGTTTCCCGCCTACCATCCCGCTCGTCTTCAACGGCGTGCGCTCCATCTCCGCCATTATTTTGCTCATGGTCATTGGCCCGCTGGGCGGCATGGTCTCCATCATTTACGCGGTCCGCATTGAGCCGCTCAAAGCGCTGCGGCTGGGATAAAGGAAACAACACACATGAACTCAATCGCTTTGGAAGTTAAAGATTTAGTAAAAACCTTTATGTTAGACGGCGCAACCATCAACGCCGTGGACCATGTTTCCTTTCAAGTTAAATCCGGCGAATTTGTTGCGTTGGTTGGACCGAGCGGCTCTGGCAAAACTACCATGCTTTCCATCCTTGCCGCCTTGCTTTCGCCCACCAGCGGGCAGGTTCTTATTGACGGGCAAGATTTATCCAAAATGAATGAGCGTCAGCGCGTGGCGCTGCGCCGCGAAAAAATAGGCTTCACCTTTCAATCCAACAACCTCATTCCATTTTTGAGCGCCCGCGAAAACGTGGAATTTATGCTGCGCCTCAACGGAAAACGCAACCGCGCCGGGCGCGTGCGTTCGGATGAATTGCTTGCGCGGCTGGGGCTTTCAGACCGTTTGCACAACCTGCCCGCGCAAATGTCC
>Ga0172370_10001693_pt1 | contig 33118 bp, 23 predicted proteins | sample LakKiv5m_FD_114538 | JGI IMG/M metagenome (GOLD analysis project Ga0172370, IMG submission 114538) | Freshwater microbial communities from Kabuno Bay, South-Kivu, Congo - kab_022012_11.5m | ecosystem: Environmental > Aquatic > Freshwater > Lake | place: Democratic Republic of the Congo...
ACCCCCAACACCCAACCCCCAACACCCAACCCCCAACACCCAACACCCAACCCCTCCCCAAAAACCGATGATCTGCGGTGATCTGCGGTGATCTGCGGGGAACCATTCACCCCGCCCCAATCACGACTTTTCCCGCCTTGTCACCGTGGGGTTCTTGTGATATACTCATGTGGATTCAGGGAATGACGTTATGCAACGAGTGGGGATTCTCCCCACTCGTTGTCTCTTGATGATCGGTGCACGCGTTGCTGACTGCTTGGCGATCCCCGGAGTCTGGTGATCGCCATTCGTGTTTCAGTGGGGCGGTGAAGGAGAGGTCAGATGCACATAGACTTCGTTCAGGCATTGCGAGAAATTGAAAAGGAGAAGGACATACCGTTCGAGGTGCTCGGCAACATCGTCGAAGACGCGCTCATTTCCGCGTACCGCAAGCATTTCGGCTCCGCCGGCGATATCCACGTCGATATCGACTGGGACGAGTCCCGCGCCGCCGTTTATACCCGCAAGGAAGTGGTCGAAGAGGTTGAAAACACTCACGTGCAGTTGAGCCTGGCGGAAGCGCGCAAGCTCGACGACGCCATCCAGGTCGGCGACGTGCTCGATATCGAGGTTACTCCCGAGGATTTCGGCCGCATCGCCGCGCAAACCGCCAAGCAGGTGGTGGTGCAGCGCATCCGCGAAGCCGAGCGCGATATCCTCTTCGATGAATTCAACGACCGCGCCGGCGAAATCGTCACCGGCGCCGTGGCGCGCCGCGACGGCCGCACCATCTACATCAATATGGGCAAAATCGAAGCGGTGCTGCCCGCCTCCGAGCAGATGCAGACCGATTATTACCGCATCGGCGAGCGCATAAAGCTGTATATAGTCGAAGTGAAGAAAACCACTAAAACTCCCCACGTCCTCGTCTCTCGCACCCACCCCGGACTGCTGCGCAAGCTCTTCGAGCTGGAAGTGCCGGAAATCAGCGAAGGCGTGGTCGAAATAAACTCCGTCGCCCGCGAAGCCGGCCACCGCTCGAAAATCGCCGTCGCCAGCAAGCAGGAGAACGTGGACCCGGTCGGCGCCTGCGTCGGACACCGCGGCAGCCGCGTGCAGGCCGTGGTGGACGAGCTGCACGGCGAGAAGATCGACATCGTGCGCTGGAGTGAGGAACCCAGCCGCTACCTTGCCCACGCCCTCTCCCCCGCGCGCATCAGCGAGGTGCGCCTCGACGAAGAGGCGCGCAGCGCCACCGTCATCGTCCCCGACAGCCAGCAGTCCCTTGCCATCGGCAAGGAAGGCCAGAACGTGCGCCTCGCCGCCCGGCTCACCGGCTGGCGCATCGACATCCGCAGCGAATCGCAAATTCGCGAAAGCGACGCCATCGAGCAGCCGGAGTTTGAAGAGGAAGGGTAGAGTTCGGAGTTCGGAGTTCGGAGTTCGAAGTTCAAAGTTCCAAGTCGGAACTCTGAACTCTGAACTTCGAACTTGGAACTTTGGAACTTGGAACTTTGGAACTTTGAACTTCGAACTTGGAACTTGGAACTTTGCCTTGTTGTCCCACGAATAAAATCGTGGTAGACTACTAGCCGACTGCGTGAAGCGGTCTTCAGGAAGAGTGAGGGGCGGGCGGCCAGTGTTTATCATTTGCTCTTTTTTGAGCGAAAGAGAACAATGGGCGTCCATTAAGTCGCGTAAACGTTATGGAAAAAGCAGTTCTCGTGCGCTGCTGCGCCGCGTGCCGAACCCGCGCCCCGCGGCAGACGCTGTTGCGGATAGTGCGCTCGCCGGATGGAGCCATCGGGCTGGACCGCGGTCCGCGGCGCGCCGCCGGACGCGGCGCCTATCTCTGCCGCGCGGCGGCGTGCATTCGCAAAGCGCCGCGCGCGCTGGCACGCGCGCTGGGCGCCTCGATCAGCGGGGAGCTGCTCGCGGAACTGGAACGCGAAGTAAACGGAAACGAGGGTTGAATGGTGAGTAATTGAAGATAACAGATAATGCAAGCTCACCTATCGCTCCCGATGGTTATTTTAACGTCGTAGGAGGTTGGATTTTTGCCGAAGGTGCATTTCTTTAAACTCGCGCAAGAGCTGGGTGAACGCCCGGTCGAGCTGCAGAAAAAGCTCACCGCGGGTGGGATCGCGGTTCAGAGCACCTCGTCCATGCTGGATGAGGATACCGCACAACTGGTGCGCGAGTTTTTGCGGAAGGAAACCGCCACCCAGGCGAACGCGGGAGCCATCGTCGAAGCCCCTGCCGCCCCCGCACCTCCTCCCGTTGTCGAAACTCCGCCCGCCGCTGAAACCCCCGTCAAGGTGGCCAAACCTACCGCGCCGCCGGCTGAAGCCCCCGCGCCGGCCGCGGAAGCTCCCGCCCCCCCGGTCGAGCAGCGCCCGGTTACCCGCGTCATCAAGCGAGTGCATGGAACGGACGGGCAAACCTCGGTGAAATCGGTTGCGCCGCGCGCGGGCGCTCCCACCAAACCGCGACCCGCCGAAGCCCCGCCCGCGAAAGAAGGACAGCCATCTAAACAGCGCAAAGGCCGGGGCAATCAGTTGATCACCCCGGAAACCGACGGCGGCTTGAGCCCGGAGGCCGAATTCGGCATTGTGAAGGCCGCCGGCGTCGTGCCCATTCCCACCCGTCCGGAACGCCCGCCGCGCCGCGAAGGCGAACGCCGTCCGGGCGAGCGACCCCCGCAAGGCGAGCCGCGCACGCGCCCCGAGGGACGACCGCCGCGCGGCGGAGCCGTCACTCCGCAGGTGCAGCCCCCGGACATCGGCAAAGGCGCGTTAAAGGGTGGACCGCCGCGCGGTCCGGAAACGAAGAAGAAGCAGAAGCGCACGGTATTTTCCGAGCAGGATCGCGAACGCAGCCGGCTGCGCCGCGGCCCGGACTTCACCTCGACCACCATCCGATCGCGCAAAAAGCGGCGCACCGCGCGGGCCGATGCGGCGGAACAATTGGCGGCAATCGAGGAGCCGGTGGTAATTTCCGGCCCGATCACCGTGCGCGAGCTGTCCGAGCGAACAATGACGCCGCCCGCGCAGTTTATCTCGCAACTGATCGGCATGGGCACCATGGCGACGGTGAACCAGATGATCGAGCCCGAACAGGCCGTCAGCGTGCTGGAGAAGCTGGGCTTCGAGGCGCTGTATGAGCGCGAGCTCGTCGAGCAGGCTTCCTGGCGGCTGGCGGCGGGCGGCAACGGGCCGGTTACCGCGGGCGCGCCCAGGCCGCCGGTGGTCACTATCCTCGGCCACGTCGATCACGGCAAAACCACGCTGCTCGACTCCATCCGCAAGACGCACGTTACCGAGCAGGAGTTCGGCGGCATCACCCAGCACATCGGCGCCTACCAGGTCGAGATCAACGAGAAGAAGATCACCTTCCTCGACACGCCGGGCCACGCCGCCTTCACCGCCATGCGGGCGCGCGGCGCCAACCTGACGGACATCGCCGTGCTGGTGGTAGCCGCCGACGACGGCGTGCAGCCGCAGACCATCGAGGCCATCGACCACGCGAAGGCGGCGAAGGTGCCCATCATCGTGGCCATCAATAAAATCGACGTGCCGGATGCCCAGCCCGACGCGGTGAAGCAGCAGCTCACCGCGCACGAGCTAGTCTCGGAAGAATGGGGCGGCGACACCATAGTGGTGCCCGTCTCCGCCAAGCAGGCGCTGAACATCGATCAATTGCTGGAGATGATCCTGCTGGTCGCCGAGGTACAGGAGCTGCGCGCGGAGGCGGAGATGCCGGCGCGCGGCGCCGTGGTCGAGTCGCGGCTGGATAAGCAGCGCGGCCCGCTGGCGACCGTCCTGGTGAAGGAAGGCACCCTCCACGTGGGCGACGCGCTGGTGGTCGGCATGGTGTCCGGCAAGGTCCGCGCCATGACCGACGATAAAGGCAACCCGCTGCGCATGGCCGGACCGTCCATGCCGGTAGAGATCACCGGCCTGTCGGAAGTGCCGGTGGCCGGCGACCTGTTCGAGTCGGTGGGCGACGAGCGCAAGGCGCGCGAAATCGCCGAGCAACGCCAGATGAAGGCCCGCGCGGAGCGGTTGCAGACGAGCGTCAGCCTGCAAAACCTGAGCAGCCTGGTGGCCTCCGGTCAGGTGCAGGACCTGAACCTGATCGTGAAGACCGACGTGGCCGGTTCCATCGAGGCGATCTCGCAGGCGCTGGGCCAGATCGAGCAGGGCGAGATTCGCGTGAATATCATCCACGGCGGCGTGGGCGACATCACCGAATCGGACGTGCTGCTGGCGTCGGCGTCGCAGGCGATCATCGTGGGCTTCCACGTGCACATCGAGCAGCAGGGACGGCTGATCGCCGAGGAAGCGGGCATCGACGTGCGCATTTACCAGGTTATCTACGACCTGGTTGACGACGTGCAGAAGGCCATGGTCGGCATGCTGACGCCGGTGCTGGAGGAAGTGGTGCTCGGACACGCCGAGGTGCGCGCGGTATTCAAGATCACCCGCGTGGGCTCCATCGCCGGCAGTTACGTCACCGATGGCCTGATTCGCCGCAACACGAAGGTGCGCGTCAAACGAGCCGGCGAGGTAGTGGCGACCGGCAATCTCGATTCGCTGAAGCACCTGAAGGACGACGTCCGCGAGATGGCGCAGGGTTTCGAGTGCGGCATCGGCCTGGATAACTACAACGGCTGGCAGGATGGCGACATCATCGAAAGCTTCCAGATCCGTGAAGTCCGCCGCGAGACGCTATAATTAAAGCGAAGGTTCATTTAAAAAAGATTGAAAAGATGTTAAAAAGATTTTAAAAGATTATATTTAATTTTTTGAAAAATAATAAAAAATAATCTTTTAAATCTTTTTATCATCATTTCAATCTTTTTTAAAATGAACCTCCGCTATTAATAAATGAACCTCCGCTATTAATTAATATAGCTCCTGCCCCTCGTTGTAGAACACGTACAGGCCGTCTTTGCCGGGGGCGACCAGGTCGAGGCGGCCATTGCCGTTCAGATCGGCAAGGGCGAAGTGGATACCGGCGCCGGTGGTGGCGCGGATGGGGCCGTAGTCGATCACCTGCTTTGCAAACGATTCTCCGGTCCACTTGAAGTAGTAAATGCCGTAATCGTCGCGCTCGCCGGGGTCGTTGCCGTTGTGCGCGCGGTGGCGCTTGCCGGTCACCAGCTCGTTCTTACCGTCGCCGTCGATATCCGCCCAGATCAGGTCGTGATACTGCGCGTTATACGGATCGATGGGATGGCGTTTCCAGCCGATCTTCCCACCCTCTCGCGTCTGCTCCCACCAGTCGAGGCCGAAGTTGTGCGCGCTGCCGACGATCAGGTCGTTCAGGCCGTCGCCGTTCACGTCCACCACGATAATCGGCACGCTGGCCGCCCACGGCAGCAATTGATTTTCATGGAAGATCCATTCGCCTTTATAGGGGTCTGCCGGCGCTTCCAGCCAGCCGCCGTTGAGCACGAAGTCGCCGCGGCCATTACCGGTGATGTCGCCGAAGCCCAGGCCGTGCCCCTGCTTTTCTTCCCGGATGACGTGCTTCTCGAACTTGCCGGGGCCGGTCAGCTTAAATATCGCCAGCGGGCCGCCCGGCGTATTTGGCACGATCTCAAGCTGCCCGTCGCCGTCCACGTCCCACGCGCGGGTAGTCTCGATGCTGCCGGTCTCGGCGATGATGTGCTCCGGCCACTCGCCGTCGCTCCGCGGATTTTCGCGCCAGCGCAGCGTGTTGCCCCACCAGCCGCCGGTGATGTAATCCAGCCAGCCGTCGCCGTTGATATCCATCGGGATAGTGGAGAAATCATCGAAATACTCGCCGATCGCCTGCACGTCGCCGATCTTATGGGCCTTCTTGAAATCCGGCCCTTCGTACCAATACGCGCCGGAGACGATGTCCGGATGTCCGTCGTTGTTCACGTCGAACACCCCCGCGGACTCATACCGCTCGTCCGCAATAAGCACCTTCCGCCATTTCAGTGGCATACCAACCTCCAAAATTGTAAATTAGAACGGGGTTCAGTTAATAAAGATTTAAAAGATTATAAGGATTTAAAAGATAATTTATTATTTTTGCAAAAATAAAATTTATCATTTAAATCCTTATAATCTTTTAAATCTTTATTAACTGAACCTTCGTTCCAAATAACAAAGATCTTTCATACGCTCGGCGGCGTATTCGAAGAGCGCCCATTTCGCATCGGGCGGGATGAGGTGGTCGAAGCCGGGGACGTAGCGGCCCAGTTTGAGCATGGCTTCCGCGCGGTCGATCTCCTCGTCCACCGTGGCCGTCGAATCGGCCAGCGCGCGTTTGTCAAGGCCGCCCCAGATGCCCAGCTCGGGGTAGAGGCGGCGATATTCCAGGATGTCGTTGCCCGCCTGCACCTCGAAGGGCATGAACATGTTCACCCCGTGCCGCATCATCACCGGCACCAGCTCGGAGCAGTCGCCGTCGGTGTCCACCGAGAGCACTCGCGCACCCGCCGCCTTGCCGAAATCGGCGATGCGGTCGTAAACGGGCATCATGAACTCCTCTACCATCGCCGGCGAGATGAGCGAGCCCTGGCGGCCGGACATATCCTCCCAGATGTGGATGTGGTCGATCTGCACCTGCTCGGCCACCTGCTCGTAGATGCTGATCCACAGCGCGGCCAGGTGGTCGATCATATCGTGCACCATGGCCGGCTCTTCGTAAAAGGCGACCAGCAGCTCCTCGTCGCCCATCAGGTCGCGCGTGGCGCCGAAGGCGCCGAAGGGATACCCGCCCACCTGCACGGCCGCGCCGGTTTCCCGCAGCATCGCGCGGAATTCGTCCCAATCCTGGGTGATGCGTCCCGGCTCGTCGATGCGCAGGCGCTCGGTCTTGATGCGCTCCCAATCGTCGGGCGTCTTCACCGGGTAGTCGATGAACTGGGGCATGGAGGCGCCGTCGCGGCGGTCGCGCTTGGTGATGCCGCGCTCGTCGCGATAGGTGATGAAGCGGTCGTCCTCCGCCAGCGCCTGTCGCTCAAATGCGGGGTAGAAGCCGTAGGTGACCGCCGGGTACGCGAAGGATCCATCGAAGCCGAAGCGCTTCACCAGGTCCAGGTTCGGGTCGCCGCTGTCCCGCCGCCAGTTGTCCACGGCCTCGCCCCAGGGAATCCAGCCGATGCCGACTCCGAACGGCACGCGGTCGATAGGCTCGCCGAGAAAACAGCGGATGATGCGTTCGCCGTCAGTGAGTTGTGCCATATAATCCCTTGGGAGCGCGGACCTCCGAGTCCGCGCGAGTTGATTGGCGTCACGCGCGGACTCTGAGGTCCGCGCTCCAAAGGTCCAGATACTGCTTCGCCACCTTCAAATCTTCCAGCGCCTCCTCCGCCTGGCAGAGGGGAGCCATCTCACCGCGCACGGCGGCGACGAAGTTGAAGGCCTGCCGGCGCATGGCGTGCACCCACGGGAGGATCGGGGACATGGTGGTTGGCGTCGAACCGTCGCGCGGGTCGCGCATGATCGTCACCTTGCCCGGGCGGTTGCTCGCCAGCGGGGCGGGCAGGTCGATCCGCAGCCAGCCCTTCTCGAAGCAGACCAGCACCTCCTCCTGCCAGTCGATGGAGGTGGAGAAGGGGGTCATCTCGATCACGCCGGCCACGCCGCTGTCGCTCTCCACCGCCAGCATCACGTCGGACGGGTGCACGTAGGTCACCTTATACGGTTCGCCCAGCATGTAGCGCATGAAGTTGACCTGGTGGATGTAGTAGTTGACGAAGGAGATGTATTTGTCATACGACTCCTTGTCCATATCGCTCGCGGGCGGGTCCCACTCCACCGGCGGCAGCTTTTCGTCGGTGTTGACCAGGTCGATGAAGCCGCTCGCTACCCAATCGCCGGCGGGCATGAGAATGCGCACGTATTTCAGCGCGCCCAGCTCGCCGGTCGCCTTCAGCCGGTCGATCTCCACCTTCGCATACATGGAGGCCGGGTCGCTGCGCTTGTGGTAGCCGACCATGTGCCAGCTTTTACCCGCCGCCAGCGCCCGCAGGATGCGCTCGCCTTGCTCGATGGTTCCGGCCAGCGGCTTCTCGGTGAAGATGGGGACGCCGTATTGCGCCAGGTCGCTGATGAGCGTGCCGTGGCGGGTGAACGGCTGCGAGGCGACGATGCCGTCCAACTGCTCGTTCTTCAGCATCGCCGTATGGTCGGTATAGACCTTCGGAATGCCGTATTTGGCCGCCACTCTTTTGCCCAATTCCGACCGGATTTCGGCCAGCGCCGCCACCTCGCAGTCCGGCACGGTGACGTAATTCTTCAAATGGGCGCACTGGCCCATGCCGCCGACGCCGACAAAACCGATGCGTGTTTTAGCCATGCTGATTCTCCTTCATGTACATCATATAGCGGGGACTCGCTTTAAAAATGATTGAAATGATGAAAAAAGGATTATTATGATATTTAATTTTTTTTCAAAAAATGAATAATCATTTCAATCTTTTTATACATCATTTCAATCATTTTTAAAGTGAGTCCCGTAATAATTCACTATACTTTCGTCGTATCCTGCGTAATCAACGTCCCGAACCGCTTGCTGATCGCCAGCGCCGGGTCGAGGGGCGCCTCTACCGGTTTGACATCCGCGGGGATGCTGATCAGCGGAGTGGGGTGGAGGGTTTTGCCTTCGAACTGGGGCAGCCACTGCCGCTGGGACTCGATCAGCTCGGCGGTCATCGCACGGACCTCCGCCAGTGTGCAGCGGGTGCTGGTGAGCGGGTCCAGGGCGATGGCCTGCATGGCGTATTCGGGATCGCCGGTGAGGCCGGCTTCCACCGCCAGCGTCTGCACGGTGACGTTGGACTGGTTGAGGGCGGCGCATTGGGCAGGCAGGCTGCCGACGCGCAGCGGATGCAGGCCCTCGCGATCCACGTAGACCGGCACCTCTACGCAGCACCCCTGCGGCAGGTTGTCGATATACCCGTCGTTGCGCACGTTGCCGTTCAGGCGGAAGGGCTTGCCGGTCCGGTGCGCCTCCAGGATGTAGGTGCAGTACTCCGCGCTGCGCGGCTGCAGCTTGGCGGTGTCGAACTCCAGCGGATCCACTTCCTTGTACTTCTCGGCAAGGGCGGCGCAGTAGTGGTAGTAGGCGCCGGATTCGCCGCCGAAGGCCGGCTCGTCGCAGTATAGCTTCAGCCCGCGCTCGCTGCCGCGGAACCAGGGCACGTATTCGGACAGGTGGCCGGTGCTTTCCGTCATGAAGTAGCCGAAATGCCGCATCACCTCGATGCGCACCTTCTCGTTGACGTAGTATTCCGGCTTCTCGCAATTAGCCTTGAACTGCGGGTATAAATCCCGCCCCGCGTGCTCCAGCTTCAGGAACCAGGCCATGTGGTTGATACCCGCGCAGAGGAAATCGATCTCCTTCTTCGGCAGACCCACGTAGCCGGCGATAAGGTCGAGGGTGGTCTGCACACCGTGGCAGAGGCCGATATAGGGCACGTTGGAGATACGGCCCAGCCCCAGGCAGACGGCGGCCATCGGGTTGGTGTAGTTCAGCAGGATGGCGCCGGGTTTGGCCACTTCTTCCATGTCTTTCAATATGCCGGCCATCACCGGCATGCTGCGCAGCCCGCGCATGACGCCGCCGGGGCCGAGGGAGTCGCCGATGCACTGATCCACGCCGTACTTCATGGGGATTTCGTAATCGAACTTGAAGGCGTCCACCCCACCGACCTGCACCATGCTCACCACGTAGTCGGCGTCCTTGATCGCCTCGCGGCGGTCGGTGGTGGCGTAAACGGTGGAGTTGAGGCCGTTTTCCTTCACCATGCGGTTGGCAAAGGCCTCCATGCGGCGGAGCTTGGTCTCGGTGGGGCTCATCAGCGCGTAGGTCGAGCCCTCCAGCGCCGGGGTGCCGAGCATATCGTTGAGCAGCGTCTTGCAGAAGACCACGCTACCCGCGCCGATCATCGCGATTTTCGTCATGGAGTCCTCCCCCAGGGTTTGGATGAATGAAAAGTTGGACGAATGGAAGATTCTCGATCATCCATGCGTCCAGACTTCCATTCCTTGACTATACGACACCAGGGGTAAGAGTCCTTTCCGGCAAGGCGCCTTTTACCTGATGAATTTAGCTAAGACCAATATATCCGCTGCTGTTTATCCACGAGCGTAAATCAGTTATACTAAAAGAGTAAACATTCATTGATCTGCCGTTCGGGGTAAGGAGTGACGCCTCGCATGACAATACCGCTGGAAAAAATACTGGTCGTCGATGATGAAGAGAGCATTCGCCTGTCGCTGGAATATATCCTGACTTCCAAGGGCTACTCGGTGACGCTTGCCGAATCCGGTGAAGAAGCGATCCGGCTGGCGAAAGCGAGCCCTCCGGAGCTGATAATCCTCGACCTGTGCATGAGTGGTATCGGCGGGCTGGAGGTCTGCCGCATACTGCGCTCCTGGTATGCCGGTCCGATCCTGGTGCTCTCCGTGCTCATTCGCGAAGAAGAAAAGATCGAAGCGCTCGACAACGGCGCGGATGATTACATCACCAAGCCGTTTTCCATCGGCGAGCTGCTGGCGCGGGTACGCGCGCTGCTGCGCCGGATGTCGGCGGGCGCCGTCGTGCCGAAGTCGATGAGTTACGGCTCGCTGATAGTCGATTTCATCAACCGACAGGTATTCCTGGCGGGCAGCGAGCTAAAACTGACGCATACGGAATACGAAATCCTTGCCATGCTCGTTCGCCATGCCGACTGCGTGGTAACCAATCGCCAATTGCTGGAGTTTATCTGGGGACCGGAATACAAATACAAGGAAGACCTGCAGAACCTGCGCGTGCATGTCAGCCACCTGCGCGGAAAGCTCGAACCCGATCCCCGCGGGCAGCTTTTCATCCGCAATGAACACCGAGTGGGTTACCGCTTCCTGACTGAACCGCAGGAGGAATAGTGATAAGTGATAAGTGAATAAGCGAGTGGTGAGTGGCGAGTGTTGTTACCTGCATGAACCTGCATGTCTGCCATCACCCCGATCACTCGCCACTCACTTACCACTTCCTCACGGAGCTTGACAGCAATCTCACGGCGACCGAATAATAGGCCATTCTTTCTTTGGAGGTCAACCGCATGCCGCATGGCATTTTCGCGCAAAAGCTTTATCTCTTCACCGACTTACGGCATATCCTGTGCAGCGATATGCAGTGGTTGGGACCGGATGACCGGGTAATCCGCCTGAATCCGCGCGGCGAGCCGGTGGACGCGCATGCCTCCACCTTCATGATGCCGCGCGGCATTCGCCTGGTAGCTGAGCCGGCGCGAAAAACCGAGCCCGTGCCTACCCAGCCCGGCGAGTTTTCCGCCCGCATCATCTACGACGGCGGCGTCTACCGCGGGTGGAACATGCGCCTCGTTCCGGGCAGTGAAAATCCCTTTCGGTTCGAGATTCGGCACCGCGAATCGGATAACGGCACGGAGTGGCGCGAAACGCATTCCTGCATCATCGATTCCCCCGGCCTGGGCGATATCCAGGGGTTCACCGTATTTATCGATCCGAGCGCGCCGGCGGCGGAACGCTACAAGGCGGTGTTCGGCGCCGGCGCGACGCCCGAACAACTGCCGGCCATGTTCGAGGAATACACGCGCGTGCACCGGCACCACCGCATCTGGCGCTTCGGCCTCGATTACGTCTGCGCCAACTACGGCATGGTGTCGCCGGATGGGTTGAATTGGACGCTGTTGCCCGGGCACCTGTTCATCAATTTCAGTGATACCGACGTTTCCGTCTATTACGACGAAGAGCTGGGGCGCTATGTGATGTATAACCGGCTGATGCTGCAGCAGCGCCGGATGATCGGGCGCGCCACCTCGGAGGATTTCCGCCGCTGGACCTCCATCGATCCGCTCATCGGCCCCACGCTGGACGATCCCTTCACCGACGATGTTTACCTGAACGGATTCTGCCGCTACCCGCACGAGCCGGCGTATTACCTGATGTTTCCGATGTTCTATCACCGCTGGGACCAAACCTCGGACGTGCGCCTGGCCTCCAGCGACGACGGCATCTACTGGCAGCAGGCGCCCGGCACGGCCATTCAGCACGGCGCGAAGGGAGACTTCGATGCCGAATATATCGGCATCATCCGCGACCTGGTGCCGTTCGGGCAGGACCGCGTAGGTATCCTGTATCACGGCTCGCGCTTCCCGCACAAATACCCCCGCTGGCCGCACGTGCTGGACGCCATCCACACCGCGTGGGCCTGGTGGCCGGCGGGCCGGCTCTGCGCGGCGCGCGCCGAGGAGGAAGGCCGCTTCTTCACCTTCCCGCTGGAGGTGAAAGGCCGCGCGCTGCGCCTTAACGCCCGCACCACCACCAGCGGTGATATCCGCGTCGGCATCGTCGATGCGCCAGGCCGCTCGGTAGAGGACTGCGCCCCCATTGTCGGCGATGATCTCCGCCTGCCGGTGCACTGGCATGGGAACGACGCCGTCAACCTGCCCGACGGCAAGGAAATCACGCTGGAATTCCGGCTGCGGTCAGCGGATCTGTTTGGGTTCGAGTGGGTGTAAAAAAAGATAATGAAAAATGAAAAGTGGAAATGATAAATTTACCTAAATAATCAAAGCAGATAACCCATTCTTCCAAACATCCATCCAACGTGGGCCTTTGTCCACAATCCAACTAATTCAGGCTTCAAATTAGGCTGACCACGCGGTGGTTTCGATACGGCATCAGAACTGTGGAAAGAATCGATCAGCTTACCTGCCTACTCAACCACCGACTCAGCTTGCCTGGTCTAGCGTATCAACCTGTTATTCGTTGCGGTTTTCAACCTCAAAGGTACTATTGGAGGAACTCATGCAATACACCAAAGGTTCTCTTGGCCGTGTTTTTGTCGCCCGCCTGGAGGACGGTGAATCGGTCTATACAGCAGTAGAGGGAATCGCAACCCGCGAGTGCATACCCTCCGCGGTGGTGTATGCCATCGGCGGCATGCGGAAGGGGAAGGTGGTGACCGGTCCCGAGCAGCCGACCGGTCCCATCGTGCCGCACGTCGAGGAGTTCGACGACGCGCGCGAGCTGGTAGGCATCGGCACGGTGTTCCAACAGGACGGCCACCCGTCGCTGCACTTTCACGCCGGCATTGGGCGAGGGCAGTCGGCGCTGGTGGGCTGCCCGCGCGAAGGCATGGCGGTGTTCCTGGTGCTGGAGGTGATCATCGTCGAGATGACCGGGTTGGACGCAGAGCGCGCCGTGGATGCCAGCGGTTTGCACCTGTTGAAGATTCCGGCTAGCTGAAAAACAACCAGGCGGCCTTGTGTATAGAATTAATCTGAGGAATCTGCGTAATCTGTGGTTTCCGAACGATTACAGCTCCCGCGCAAAACCGCCGCCACGCTGGCCTGGGCGGCGACTTTGCCGGCGGCGGCGCGGAAGGCTTCGGCTTGCGGGGAATCCGGGCGGGCGGCGATGGTCGGGATGCCGCGGTCGCTGTCCACCACGATCTCCGGGGTGAGCGGGACGCGACCCAGGAAGGGCACCTGCAGCCGCTTCGCCTCCTCCTCCGCGGCGCCGTGGCGGCCGAAGATTTGCGTCTCCTGTCCACAACCGGGGCAGACGAAGGTGCTCATGTTCTCGATGATGCCGAACACCGGCACGTGCATGGTCTGGAAGAGGCGCATCGCCTTGGTGGCGATGGTGAGCGCCGCGTCCTGCGCGGTGGTGACGATTATCACGCCGGAGAGCGGCACGAGCTGCGCCAGCGAGAGCGGCGCGTCGCCGGTGCCGGGCGGCAGGTCCACCACCAGGTAATCCAGCGCGTCCCACTCGACGTCGCGCAGCAACTGCTGCACCGCGCCCGCCACCATCGGCCCCCGCCAGATCACCGCCTGCCCTTCCTCGAGCAGCAGGCCGATGGACATCAGCCGCACGCCGTGCCGGACGAGCGGAATGAGCTTCTTCTTTTCCTGGTCGAATTCGGGTTGCTCGCGCAGATCGAAGAGGAGCGGGATGCTGGGTCCGTAGATGTCCAGGTCAAGCAGGCCGGTTTGCGCGCCGGATTGCGCCAGCGCCACCGCCAGGTTGGCGGCGACGGTGGACTTGCCCACGCCGCCCTTGCCGCTGGCAACGGCGATAACGTTGCGCACGTCGGGGAGCAGTGCCTCGCCCCCCTGGTTGGCGCGCACCCGCGCCGTGACGTTGATCGCAACATCCGTCACGCCGGGCAGGGCGCGCACCGCCTCCTCGGCGGCATTGCGCAGCGTATCGCGCAGCGGGCAGGCCGGGGTGGTCAGCTCGAGAGTGAAGGAGACGCGACGGCCATCGACCCGGAGCTCCTGGATCATGCCCGCTGCCACCAGCGAACGTTGGAGCTCCGGGTCGATGACGGCATCGAGCGCGGCGAGCACCTGCTCTTTATGCGGAAGATCGGTCATGCGGCCGCCTTACGCGCCGGCGGTGACCAGCTCTTCTTCTTCGGCGCTGGTTTCCGGCACCATATCGGCCAGCGTCGTCTGCGCGAGAACTTCCAACATGGCGCCGCCGGCGCGCACGAGCACATCGCGAAGCAGGCAGTTGGCCTTCACCGAACAGTCGATGTTGCGGCTGTCGCAATCATACAACTGCTGGCGTCCCTCGACGCTCTCCACGATCTGCCGCACAGTGATCTCCCGCGGATCCGAAGCGAGCTCAATGCCGCCGCCGTAACCGCGAATGGTGCGCACGAATCCCGCCTGGATCAGCGACTGCAGCACAGTCGGCAAAAATTTTCGCGGGATGCCCTGGCGCTCCGCAATCGCCGGGAAGGTAGTCCGCACGTCGGGATGCATGGCCAGGTCCAGCATAGCGCGAAGTGCATAGTCTGTCTTTGCTGATAAACGTACCATTGTGTTGACCGCCATTAATGGGAAGACGATTATCATAATCCTCTTTCCCAGATTGGTAATATTCTACCATCCTCAGGTATTTGCTGGCAAGCGGCAAATTCCTTTTTCCGCAAAAAAATTATGTCATATCGTTAACAAATTACCTTACGGCGCCAGGTTCATTGCCGATCGGCAGTCGATAGACCCGTATGGTCTTTCCCACCGTGGCCATGGGCCGCTCCCGCAGCAATCGGCGGTAATCCGCGCCGGCATAAGCCGCGCCGCCGTATAGATTCGTGATGCTGATGGCAAGGTAGCCGCGCATGTTTTGCCAGTCGGGAGAAGGCGCGTCATTCATCAGACCCAGACCCGCCAGTGAAACATACCGCAAACCGTAGGCCTTGGGCGGGGTCGTGCCGAAGTAACTGAAATAAAGAGTACCCCGATCATGTTGGCGTTGAAACGCTGCCAATCCTGCCAGGTCCTGCCCCCAATCGTAATTCGAGTCGATCAGCACGGGCCGGCCTGCATTCAGCAGTCGTCCCGCCTCGTTGAAATAGGCGATGAAGTGCGGAAAAGCGAACAGCACCGCCGCAAGCTGCGCGGCCAGCAGGCTGCCCAGCACCAGGCCGCGGGCGCGGAATGGGCGCAGCAGCGCTACCCAGCCGCCGGCCAGGACGAAAAGGAATGGGTACATCGGCATCAGGTGCCGAATGCCCAGGTTCAGCGAAATGCCCAGCACCCCCAGCGCGGCCAGGAAATAGACCCCCGCCGGCAACAGCAGCAGCAACCACTCACCCCTGCCCAGCTTCAGCCGCGCGCGAATCCGGGGCAGCAGCGCCAGCGCCAGCACGCCGGCGATCAGCAGCAGCTCCGGCAGCGGCGTCTTCACCGCCATCGCCACCGGGAAGTAATACCACCATCCCCGGCCGGTGGAATCGACCCTGCCCAGCAGGTAGGCGCGGTGGCCCTCCGCGTCGCTCATCACCGTCTTCACCCCGCGCAGATACTGCAGCGCGGGAATCGGCAAGCGGTCAAGCCGCGATGCGCTCGCCGGCAGCGGCTGCCCCGGCTTGGCGCCCAGCGGCTCCACCTTGAAGCCGTAAATCCCCCATACCACCACGCCGGCCATTAGCAGCATAACCGCATAAACCCCGGCAGCGCGGAGAAAACGCCGGCCTCGCGTCGCCGGCCAGCCGGGAGGATATTCCACATTTCGCGCGGGCAATAATGCAATTGTCGCCAGAATAAGTCCGAAAATGGGCAGCAGGATCAGCATGGAGAACTTCGCCGCCAGCGCCAGCCCCAACCCGGCGCCGGCCCAGAGCAGCCGCGCGCGGTTGGGTCGCAGCAGGTAGCGCCGCAGCAGGTACATCGCCAGCAGCATGGCGCACGCCGCCGCCATGTCGGTGGTTGCCAGCCCGCCGTGCGCCAGCATGGTGGGGTCCAGCGCGTATAGCGCCAGCGCGAACACGCCTCCCCACCGCCCGAACAGCGCCGCCGCCCACAGGAAGATCAGCGCGCCCAGCCCCAGCGTGAAGAACAATACGGTGGGCCGCGCGCCGCGAATCAGCGCCAGCCCGCGGCCCGGGTCGGCCCACACCGTCGCCTGCGCCGCCCGCCAGGTCTGTTCATTCCGCCACGCCGGCAGCGCCGGCGAAAATCCGCTCATTTTCCACGCCACCGGCAGCGCCTCCATCACGTTCGCCAGCGGCGGGTGATCCAGGCTCAACCGATAATCTCCCGTGCGCAGGATGGCGATCCCCCGCGTCACGTGGTTTTGCTCGTCGAAGGTGGGGGCCATGCGAAGCTGCGCCAGCGTCGTCACCGCCGCGATCCATAGCAGCAGCACGACAACCACTGCCGGAATCGCCGGAAAGAAGCGGTCGACGTTAACGGACGGCGTTGAGCTCGTTTCGAGTTCATGCATGGATAAAATATCTGACACTTCCATCCCAAAAAAGTTCGCTCAGTCACCTTTCCAGATATCCCTTCTTCGTGTCCGAAGCGCCCCCGAAGGGGCATGGCGCGGGCGCCGCCCTCCCCCGGCGCCGGCTCGCCGGTCCGGCGCCGCGTCATCCGTCGTCTTCCGGCGACTCGGGCGCGCCCAGGTATTCGCGGAACCATTCGGTAGCCAGTGTTGCCACCGTCTCCAGCGCTCCCGGCTCCTCGAAAAGATGAGTGGCGCCGGAGATCACTTCCAGCCGCCTGGGCGCGGAGATGCCGGTGAAGGCTTGCTGATTCAACTCCACCACTACCGGGTCATTGCCGCCCACGATGAGCAGCGTGGCCGCCCGCACGCGGGGGAGCGCCTCCATCGCCAGGTCGGGCCGTCCGCCGCGCGAGACCACGGCGCGAACCTCCGCACCCAGCTCGGCCGCCGCCCGCAAGGCGGAGACCGAGCCGGTGCTGGCGCCGAAATAGCCGAGATTCAAGCGCTCGACCGCCGGCTGCCGCATCAACCAGCGGGTGACCCGCACCAGCCGTTCCGTCAGCAGGTCGATGTCGAAGCGGGTCTGGTATACCCGATCTTCCTCGGGGGTCAGCAGATCGAAGAGCAGCGTGCCGATATCCCCATCCCGCAGTACGTCCGCGACAAAGGTATTGCGCGGGCTCAGCCGGCTGCTGCCGCTGCCGTGCGAGAATATCACTATGCCCTCCGCGCCCGGCGGGATACCCAGCGTGCCCGGCAGCGTTATGCCATCAAGATGGATCTCGACTTGTTGTTCTTCCGCCATACCTCCTCCTTCTATCCGGATCGTTTGTAGGGAACGCCACGGAGGGCGTTCCCTACCTTATCCAGTAAAATGCCGCTCCAGCACCGGCCAGGCGGAGAGCAGCCGGATGCGCTCGTCACGCACCGCGAGCGGCGCCGTATCGGTGCAGTAGATTTGCGACACTCCCAGTTCCCACAGGCGCCGCCATGCTTCGCCGGTGAACAGGCCGTGGGTGACCATAACGATGATGTCCTCGGCGCCGGTGTCCCACAGCGCCTCGCTGCAGGCGACCAGCGTGGCGCCGGTATCCAGGATATCGTCGATGATCACCACGCGCCGGCCCGTTTCGCCGTGCAGCGTCCCGCGCACCCCGGCGGGCGTCCGTTCCTTTTGCATATAGACCACCGGTTCGGCGATGCCCGCTTCCCGGCGCACGTCCTCGCAGCGGGCGATGGCCCCTTCATCGGGCGCCACCAGCGTGGCGCCTTGCCAACCGAGGCGCGTTATTTCAGCGGCAAAGAGCGGCGCCGGCGACAACGAATGAACCGGCAGCGGAATCGATTCCTCCGCGCGCCGGCTGTGGATGTCCACCGTCACCACCGCCGTTACCCCGGACGCCCGCAGCAGCGCGCCCATCCAGGGCGTCGCCCGGCTCCTGCCTTCCTCGTCCTTATCCTGGCGCGTGTAGGCCAGGTACGGCGCAAGGAGGGTGATGGCGGACGCCCCTTCCTTGCGCAGCGTATCGCAGAGCAGCAGCAGCGCCGGTATCCGCTCGTCCGGCGGCGCCAGGCTGCCCAGCGCGAGGGCATCCTCCCCGCGCACCGGCGTATGCAGCGCGATCCGCAGCTCGCCATTGGCAAAACGCTCCGCCGACCATTCTCCCGGGCGCATTTGCGGCAGCTCGCGCAAGCGCGCGGCAAGGTCAGCAAAGGCGGGGAAGGCGAAGACGACCGGATCTCCCCGCAGCAATGCGATGACTTCCTCATCGGTTACGGCATGAAAATCGGCGTAATACATCCCCACCGCGCCGAGGAAGAGCTCGGGAATCTCCAGCGCCGTCACCCGGGCGCCTTCCGTTTCCAGCCGCCGGGTGGTGTCGCGCGGGGCCACCGGGATGGCGACCACGATCTCGCGCGGCTGCCGCGCGCGAATTTCGCGGATGGCGGCCAGCATGGTCAGCCCGGTGGCGATGCCGTCATCTACCAGGATGGCGGTCTTCCCCGTCGCCGGAATGGCAGGCCGCCCGCCCAGGTAGCGCTCGCGCCGCCGGGCCGCTTCCTCGCGCTCCCGCGCTATTGCCTGTTCCAGCCACGCCGGATCGGCCCGCGTCCGCTCTTCCTCGTCGCAGACCGGCTCCCCGGATTCAGTGACCGCGCAAATGGCGTATTCCCGATTGTACTGATGCCCGACCTTCCGCGCGATCGCCAGGTCGAGCGGCAATCCCAGCGCCTTTTTTATTTCCGCCCCCAGCACCACTCCCCCGCGCGGCAGCGCGTAGACCACCGCGTCCGTTCCACGGTAAGCCTCCAGCGCCTTCGCCAGTTTTTGCCCGGCTTCCCTGCGATCTCGAAAAGTCATCGCCTTTCTCCTCCCCATACTATACGCTGATGCCGGAAAAGGAGTGTTTCAACAGTAAATTAACATATCGGCTTTCATCATATTTTCATCTTAGCCTGATAAGCTGTATTATACAAGCAAATACCGGATTTTTAGGACTGTCCCCCCATCATCAGTTTATGCTTTCAGTCGTCAACAGGTAAGCCTCCTCGGGGACTCTCCCCACCTCCAGGACCCGTGCGAAAAAGACCACCGCCCGCCCAAGGGACTGTCCCCTCAGGCTCTCCGATGGGGTGCAAATATTTTATTTTAGACAGCAAGGAAATGCCTTCTTCCGCACGAAGATTAAGTTATATTTCCGGTTACAAACGAGGTATTGAATGAGCACTGCCGAATCCCCCCGACCGTCGCCGCATCCCGCCGCGCGTTGTTTCGATCGTTTGGCGCTGCACCGCCTGGGCGAGGCGCGCCCGGCGGGCTTGTGGATAGCTTCCCTGCCCGTGCCGCCGGGCGTGGGCGTGGACTTCAGTCTGGGCGGGAAGCCGACCTTCGCGCAGCCGCTGGGCGAGTGGCCGGGGCGGGAAGGCTGGCCGCGCCGGCTGTTGATGGCGGCCGACGGCGGTGATGCATCGCCTGATACGCTGCGGCCGGATGCGCCCGCTGCTCCGACCGGCGCCGCGCCGGAGGCGGAGCTGGCGCTGATCGAGGAAAGCCCCGAACCTTTTTATTACTGGCGGGCGGATGCGCTCAAGCTCGCCTGGCAGGGTAAAACCACGCGCCTGATGCTGGGCCTGCGCGTGGGCGGGGAGGCGCACTGGTGGCAGTTTTGCCGCCTGGTCGTCGAGCGGGACACGCCAACCTGCCGCGTAATCGCGATGAGCGGCGCCGTTCCCGTGGCACAGGTGACGATGGACGATCTCGCCGGCAAGGCGTATAACGCCCCGTTCCTGCACTACCAGAACTGGGTTTACGGCGTCATTTACGCTCGCCTGCACACCAACGGCGTGTGCGAAATCTACGCCCGCCATACCAATAGCAAGTTCGTGGACGAAGGGCGGGAATTTCATGGCGCCGTACCGGTTATCGGCATAAGCGTGGACGGCGTCCAGCCGGATCCGGCGGCACTGCAAGATTTGACCACCGGCGCGCGGGAGGAATTCACCCTCGGCGGGGTAAGTTTCGACGTGAACGAAATATCGCGTCTGGGTACGCCGGAGAAGCCGGGCCGCGTTGACGCGGTAGGCGAAACGCTGATCTGGCAGCCCTACCTGGGCATGGAGCTATACGGCGGCGCCGCGCCGGCGCAGCAACTGGGCAACCCCTACATTTTCGAGGCGAAAGATCAGGTCATCCCGCACGGCATGAGCCGCACGCTGCGCTTCACATTGAGCCTGAATCCCGCCCGCTCGCCAAGGGTGGTCCGCTACCAGGCGCCGTCGTGGTGGTACGGCCTCTGCGAGGAGTTCTCCCCGGCCCCGCTGCTGCCGGTGAAGAATGAATACGACGCCGTGCTGGAATACGAGCGGCAGTGGGCGCGCCGCACCCTGCTGCGCGGCGGATTCGAGGACGGCAGCGAAGCCCGTGGCGCGACGAGCGGCAAGCCGGAGCGTCCGGAACCCGGCTGGGAAGGCGAGATGCCGGGCGCCATGTTCCTGGCCGCTTATTGGAGCGGCGACGGTTTTGATCACGACCTGGCGCTCCGTTGCGCCTATTGCTACACCGATATCTACATCGACCATGCGGCCAAGCTGGTGCGCATGCACGGCCAGGCGCCGCCGGCGATGGCCTTGCCGATGAACCGCATCCACGCCTGCCTTTATGCGTACCTGGAGACGGGCGATCCCTATCTGCGCGACATTGCGGAGGCGGTGATCGAGACGAGTTACCGCGTGCACAAAAATGCCTGGCCACGGCTCTCCATCGGTCGCGACGCCTGCTTCATCCGCGGCGCCGTGCTGCTCTACCGCTATCTCAATGACCGGCATTACCTGAACTTCGCCCGCGACAGCATCCGCACGGTGGGCGAGTCGCAGTTTCCCGACGGCAGTTTCGGCGACCAGGGCGGCGGCACCGGCATCCACGGGTGGAATCAGTATATCGTCAAACCGTGGATGGGCTGTATGGCGACGGGCGGCGCCCTCGATCTGCTGGATCTGTTCCCCGAAGATGAGACGGCGCTGCAGCCCGCCGCGCGGTTTGCCGACTGGTTAATGCGCGAACGCCATGATTTAAAAAACGGCGTAAAGGGTTGGAGCTACCAGCACGGCTATCATTTCGGACGCGAGTTCATCCAGATTACCTCGCCGGGCGCCAAACCGGCCATCCTGCCCGGCGATCACCAGTGGCATACCGATTACCTGGCGCGGGTTCTCCCCTCCCAATCGCTACGCTCCGGCGATCCGGCCTATTTCGACGCCTGGGCGGAAAGCTTCGCAGTGCGCCGGCGCAATATCGAGGAAAAAGACGCATACAGCAGCGGCGACCACTCCTACGCGCAGGTATGGCAGTATATCCCCTGGTTGCAGCAGCGCCTGTGGAACGCCACGCTGGGCGAAAACGGCCTCGAGCTTGACCCAAAGCACTTCGGCCCGCGCACGCCCGCCGAAGCCGTCGTTCTCACCCCGGACGGCGAAGTGAAGGTGCGCTGGATCGATAACACGCACTGGGAGATCGGGTAGGCGCTAACCGATTAACCGGACTCCACGTGTCTGATTAGGTAGACCGAGCCTTGCGACTCGGCCTACCCAATCGGGGGGTATTGGCGCCGGTTTCGTGTTGGCATGCGCGGGGAGGAAGCTTCCACCAGGCTCGCTACGGCAGGCTCGCGCTACAGGATAATAATATTCACCAGCCTGCCGGAGATGACAATGATGTCTCTCACTTCGCATCCCTGCAAGGCGGCAGTTACTTTGGGGCGCGCGAACGCCAATTCTTTCACCATCTCGGCATCAGCGCCGGCGGGAGTGGTGAATTTGTCGCGCAGCTTGCCGTTGATCTGGACGACCATTGTCACTTCCACCGCCTGCGCCGTGAAGGTATCGGCTTGCGGCCATGGGTGGCGATAGAGGAAGCCTTCCTTGCCGATAACTTCCCACAGCTCGTCCGCCAGGTGCGGGGCGAAGGGAGCGAGCAGCACGATCAAATGCTCGATTGCTTCATCCAGCGCCGCGGAACGCTCGCCGGACGGCAGTGAGCGAGCGACGGCGTGCATGGCATTGGTCCATTCCATCAGCGCGGCCACGGCGGTGTTGAAGCGGAAGCTCTCGATGTCCTCCGTCACCTTCATAATCGTTTGATGCGTCTTGCGGCGCAGGTCCCGTTCACTCTCCTTAACATCGCCGATTCCCGACTGCCAGCGCTCCGTGTCGAAGCCGTCCGCATGCCGCACCACCAGGCGCCAGACGCGGGCGAGGAACTTCGCCGAACCGCGAATACCTTCCTCGCTCCACTGCACCGTCTCCTCGAAGGGCGCCACAAACAGCTCATAGACGCGCAGCGCGTCGGCGCCGTATTGTTCGGCTATTTCATCGGGAGTGATAACATTGCCGGAGCTTTTACTCATCTTCACCCAGCGCCAGACCCATTGCTCCCGCGGCAGGCCGGCGCGCTCCTCAACGCGGAGCGGCTTCCAATCCTCGATGATCGCCTCCCCGCCATCCGGTGTGATGGACCGGCCCGGGGTGTAGGCCAGCATCATTCCCTGGTTTCGCAGCCGGGTGAAGGGTTCGGTGAAACCCAGCAGGCCGGCGTCGTGCAACGCTTTGGTCCAGAAGCGCGCGTAAAGCAGGTGCATCACCGCGTGCTCCGCGCCGCCGACATAAAGATCGACCGGCAGCCAGTAATCCACCGCCGCGCGAGAGAAAGCCCACTCCGTATTGTGCGGATCGGCGAAGCGCAGGAAGTACCAGGAGGAGCAGGCAAACCCGCCCATGGTATCCGTCTCCCGCCGGGCAGGGCCGCCGCAGGCCGGACAGGAGGTTTCCGTAAACTCCGGTATCGCCGCCAGCGGCGATTCGCCGGTGCCGGTGGGCACATAATTTTCCACTTCAGGAAGGAGGACCGGCAGCTCCTCCTCCGGCACCGGCACTTCGCCGCAGCGCGGGCAATGCACGATCGGAATCGGCGCGCCCCAGTAGCGCTGGCGGGAGATGAGCCAGTCGCGCAGCCGGTACTTGACCGCGCCCCGCCCCACCCCGCACTCTTCCAGCCAGCGGATAACCTTCCGTACCATTTCCGCGCCTTCCTGTTCTCCGGCGAAGGGACCGAGTACGGCGACGCCGTCCCGGTACACGGGAACGACCGGCAGGTTGTATCTGCCGGCAAAAGCAGTGTCTCGCTCGTCATGCGCCGGCACCGCCATGATGGCGCCGGTCCCGTAGCCCATCACCACATAATCGGCGATCCAGATGGGAATATGCTCGCCATTCACCGGATTGACGGCGAAGTGTCCTGCCGGCACGCCGGTTTTCTCCTTCCCTTCCGCCAGGCGGTCGATCTCGCTCGCCCGCTGCGCCTGCGCGACATAGTGTCGCACTTCCTCACGCTGCCCGTCAGTGGTCAGCTCGTTCACCAGCGGATGCTCGGGAGCAAGGACCATGAAGGTGGCGCCCCACAGCGTGTCCGGGCGGGTGGTGAAGACGCGAATGGCATACTCACGATCGGCAATCGGGAATTCGATCTCCGCCCCTTCGCTGCGTCCGATCCAGTTGCGCTGCATCGCCTTGATGCCTTCCGGCCAGTCGAGGGCTCCAAGATCGTCGAGCAGCCGGTCGGCATAAGCGGTGATGCGGAAGAACCACTGCGGCATCGCGCGCTTCTCAATCGGCGCCTCACAGCGCCAGCAGCGCCCGCCTACCACTTCCTCATTTGCCAGCACCGTGCGGCAACGCGGGCACCAGTTCACCAGCGCCTCCGCACGGTACGCCAACCCCATCCGGTAAAGCCGTAGAAACAGCCACTGCGTCCAGCGGTAATAGGTCGGATCGCTGGAGTTGATTTCACGCTCCCAATCATACGATAACCCGATCAACTCCAACTGCCGCCGATAGTTTACGGCGAACTCCTCCACCATGGGCCGCGGATTGCGCTGCAAGCGAATGGCTTCATTTTCCGCCGGCTGCCCGAAGGCATCCCACCCCATCGGATACAGTACATTGAACCCACGCATGGCTTTATAACGGAGGAAGGCATCCGTCGGGACGTAATTCTTGAAGTGCCCGACCGACAGTCCCGCCCCACTGGGATAGGGGAAGAACTCCAGCCCGTAATATTTCGGTATGTCCGCATCCGGTTCGGCGCGAAACAGCCGCGCATCACGCCAGCGTCGCTGCCACTTCCGCTCGATCGTTCTGAAGTCATATTGCCGTGCCATCGAACTCCTCCTTCACAGTTCACCGCAGATCACCGCAGATCAGCGGTTTTTCATGTTATCGCACCAAAATAAAAAGCCCCGGGGCATGTGCCTCGGGGCCTGACAGCCTGTACGGTTGAGTTGCGCTTCACCCAACCGGCAGCCCGCCCGGCCCCTTCGCAAGAAGGAGCTCGCCGGCAAGCAGGCTGAGTTGGGTGAAGCGGATATTCATTGACGCCTATTGTAATGGTCGGGTATAAGAGTGTCAACTACCCAATCCCTGGGATCGCGGGATGCCCTTGACAGGAGCAACGGCTTCTGAATACCATGCGAGCAGCGCGGGAAGCACGCTGATTAGAGCGGAACTAGCTTTTAAAATGATTGGAATGATGATTAAATGATTGCAAAGATTATCTTTACAATCATTTAATCATCATTCCAATCATTTCAAGCGAGTATAGCTGATATGCGGGAGGAAACACTATGACCAATGACGGCGATCGCATCGAGCAGATCTTTCACATCGAGGAGATGAAGGCGGAGCTGGAAGAGCGTTCCGGCGGCCAGATGATGATGGGGGCAAGCGAGGAGCTGACGCCGGGGATGGAGGAGCAGTTCCTCGAGCACGTGCTGGACATCGAAAACGCTCCCGAGGTGCGGCATCGGGAGCTGCTCGAGCGTGACGGGGTGGAGCTGCCGGCGCCGGACGAGCTGGACGATGACGAGTTGGCGCTGAAGCTGATCGAGGTAATTCACTCCATGGCGAACCGCCGCATGTTTCTGGAGAGCACGAACCATTTGAGCGAGCGGGAGCTTTACACCCATCTCTGGGAAGTGTCCTTCGACGAGTGGACCTACGATCTGCCGCCCGAGAGCGAGATGGACTGCCATATCGATATTCTCGGCGGCTGCAGCGAGGAAGATATTGCGCAGCACTTGAAATATTATGCGGATGAGCAATCCCGCGCGCGTTGGATGGAGGATTTTCCGGATTACGAGATGCCCCCGCACGAAGACCCGCCGTATGACCGCGACCGCCACCTGCCCAAGCCACCCCCGCCGCGCAATCCCTATGACGATCCCGAGGTGGAAGCGGCCTTCTGCGGGGCCTGTTACGAGAAACTGGTGAAAAGATTGGAAGAAGACGACATCCGGTATGGCTCCATCCGCAATGACCCGCTCTCCTACGACCCTGACCTGGCTTGCGTATGGGCGATCGAAGAGCCGGACATCCCGGGCATGGTGGGCTGGTGGGCGATCAGCGGCGACGTTCCCACCACCTGGCTCCCGGCGAATGAAGTTCCCGATCCCCGCTCCTTCCTCCGCATCGTCAGCGAGCGCTGGCGCGCCGCCGCGGACGCCATGGAAACCGGCGACCCGCCCCCCGAGCTGACGCTCGGGCCGACAAAGGAGTGGCCGCGTCTGGTCCCCATGCTGCGGAGGAGGGCGGATACGCTGGAATACTGGGCGGGAGAGGATGAGGCGTGGGAGGAAGATGAAGAGTGAACGCGATTAGAGAACTGCAACAAATTCTTCTACAGTCAAATTAGCTGAACGAATAAGGCTTCGTAAAGTGCCTTTGGCGATTTCCTGATGATCAGGAATCGATAATGTTACAATCGTGTCATCCTTCGTCATGATAATGTGACTTCCTGATTGACGCACAACTTGCCAACCAAGCAGCCGGAAGGCTTTGACCACTTCCCTTCCACTTAAGGTTGGCAATGTTGGCATCAGGCTGCCACCTCGATCTCGACCTGCCGCGTCTCCAACGTCAACGGCAACCCTTTTTCCGCCCGAACTTGCAAACAGAGCGAGATAGCTTCGCGCACGTTGGCAATTGCCTCATCTTTTGTCTTTCCCTGGCTGACGCAACCAGGGATAGCCGGACATTCGGCAATCCAGACGCCATCTTCATCACGATCCAGCGTTACTATAAACTTCATAGTGCAATTTTATCGTTTTTCTGGTAAAAAGTAAATTGCTTCATTCATGCTCGAATGCTCTTGTGCCGATAAGATAACCCTCGTCATGCAACACTCCGATCAACTCATCCACCACCTCCGGCACCCAGGCGCGGTTGCCGTTGTACCAGCGGTTACAACTTATCCAGGGATGCTGCGGATAACCGGCCAGGCCAAGGTTGAATGATAGTCCTGATACTGGTCACTGCTTCATTACAGACACCCGATCGCCTTATTTCCGTACCCCAGGCCGAGCGTAATGGGGATATGGGAGCCGTCACTCCCATACCCCCAAACTCTCCCACTCCCATACCGTCGATTACTTCGGCGAATACAGGAACAGGCGCGAGGCGAGGCCGGCGGACATCTGCGCGGGCTGGTAGTTGGTGTGCAGGCGGACGACGATGCTGTTGGTCTTGCCGGGGAGCAGCGCGTCGGTCACGTCCATGTCGATGGCGTTGGGGCGGATATACGCCTCGATATACGGGCGGTGGCCCATCAGCTTGCCGTTCACCCATACCCAGGCTTCCGTCTCGGCCGCGAAGGCATAGAGCTTCACCGTCTTGCCCTTGGCGGAGGCCGGCACCTTCACGTTCAGCCGGTACCACATGGCGCCCAGGTAGGGGAAGCCCTTCTCATCGAGGTATGATCCCTGCGCGAAGAACGGAAGGGTGGTGAGCATGTTCTCCCATTTACTATCGTCGAAATCCGTCCTGTACCACCCATCGAAGCGACCTTCGTCGCGGTTATCGGTGCTGAACTTGGCGCGCTCGGGCAGGACGGCGATCAGCTCGCCGGTCTTGCCGGTGGTCAGGTCCGCCAGCCGCTGATCTTCATCGCGGCGCATGGCATTGCCCCAGTAGTAGAAGCCTTCATATTCACCGACGCGGCCGTAGTTCATTCCCTTCCCGGTCATGTCCCAGTAGAAGCGGCTCAGCGCGGTGGCCGGCTTGCGGGCGTCCAGGCTGTTCTGCGCCTGCTTCGCGGCTTCGGCGAAGTCGGCGTTCGCTTCCGCGCGCTCCATTGCCTTGTAGGCAATAAGGCTGTTGTACATGGCGCGGTCGGCCAGCACGCGCTGCTCGGTCCAGGCGTTCCCCTTCGCCGCGGCCTCCGCCTTCTTCAACTGCGCTTCCATGCGCTTGATGAGATCGGGAGTGTAGATCAGCGAGAGAATGTGCTCCTCGTTGCCGGAGTAGATGGAGTTCTCGATGGCGTTTTCCATCTCTTCCCAGAAGGCCTTCGCCGGCGCGGCGGCGGGGCCATACCATTCGGCGAAGTAGCGATCCATCAGCTTCCAGCCGTCCTGGTCGGCATCCCACATCTGGCGCGCGCGCAGCCAGGTGGGGAAGATTCCCGCCTCACCGGCAACCACGCGGCCCTCGTCCATGAAGCCGGCAATACCCAGCCGTTTGAGGAGCGGCATATCGTGGATATAGCGGTGGGCCAGCGGAACGGGGGGATTGCCGCCGCCGCAAAGATTGTTGTAAATGTAGTTATACATCCAGACGTTGTTATATTGGCCCGTCCACCCTTTGAGCATATTGTATTCGCGCTGCGTCATCCAGCTCTTCGGATTATCCATTGCATGGTAGTTATCGACGAAGATGGCGGCGAACATGATCCATATCGTCGGGTCGGGGGTGAGGCCGAGGGGCGGGGTGTCGCGGTTGGCATAACCGTTGGTGCTGATAAAGCGATCGGGAAAATCCTTGTGAACTTCCGCCGACACGCGCTGCACCCAGCGCATCCACTCTTCGGTGGTGCTCACGCCGCCGGGATCGTTGAAGCGCCCGATCATGGACGGAAAGTGCATGTGAAACTTATCGGTCTCCGGCGAGAAGTCGCGCGGCAGGCCGTCGTCGGCGCCGATGCCGTAGGACGTGGCGTTGGGATTCTTGCGGAAGAATTCCTTGATGACTTCGGCGGCGAATTGTACCGATTCATCGCTGGCCAGGTTGGGCATATAGGGGTAAACCTGGCCGTCCATGCCGCGGGCGAAAACTTTCGCATACTTGGGATTATCTTTCTCGCTCGGTGACGGCAATACGCTGCGCACGGAGCTGTCGCCGGGGATGTTGTGCATGGAGTCGGGATTCATGCCGTTGTGGATCTTCCAGCGCGTTTCGGTCGGACGCAGGTCGCCGGCCATCCAGGAGGTCCACCAGTTGCGCATTTTGAAGTCGGGGTGGCTCACTTCGCTGAGGTTGCCGGCGGTGATGGTCGCCTGTTTCGGGATCACTTCGCCGAAGTCGCCGGGTAAATACCAGCGCACGCCCAGCTTGTCGAGGAAGAAGGAGACGGCATATTCCGTGCCGTGGTAGGGTTCGGTGTCGTTGCCGGCCAGCACCAGCGTGTCGCCGTCGGTGAGTATGGCATACCCCTCTTCTTCACGGAGGTTGGTAACGCCGTTGGGGATTTTGGCGTCGTATTTCGCCGTTTGCTTGCCGCGCCCGACCAGAATGCGCGGGCCGGCCGGCATTGCCGCGTCATCGCCGATGATGCGCAGTTTGGCGCCGGACATCTTCTCCAGGTAGGTCTGCAGATCGCGCGCCGCCCAGGCTACCTTTTCGGGGATTGTCGCCGCATCGGCTTTGGCGTCGGTCAGGGTCGGAATTGCCGCCGCCGCTTCGGGAGATACCACGATGACGGCGCGCGGCTGCCCCCCTTCCACCAGCAGGATGTCGGCCAGCGCCGCCGTGCCGAGCAGGCAAAGCGCCAGCAAAAGAGTACAAATCAAGGGACGTGTCATGACTCCAATCTCCTCGCTCGTAGTTCGCGCGTTGCCGCCGCCAGGCGACTGCCGGTTTACGGCTCGCCGCGCGCCGGGCGGAACGGCGCCTGTATAATAGACTTCCAGCTTTGTTCGTTCAATCCTGCTCTGAAATAATCATATTTCGATCTGCCGCGTTGTCCCGGCCCATGCCGGGCAGTGGAGCGACATCTCGCCAGCCGTCTTCCGGATGGGCGAGGTCGAGCGCCTCCACGGCGTTGATATATGGCCCCGGCCTGTCGCCGGAATAGGCGTCCGCGCCGAATTGCGCCTGGCCTTTAATCGGTCGCGGCAGGTTCGGGCCGCGGGTCCAGGAAATGTCGTTGATATCACCAATGGATCTGTCGGTCATCTCTTACCACCTTAATCAAGTTCCAGCACCATCTTGATTTTATCATTACTCAACCAGACTTCACCCAGCGAGTTACAATGATTCGCTTCTGTAATTATGCCTTCTTTCTTGCTTGTCGTTCGGCGAGTAACCGCATCTGCAGTGGCATTATGCGCTCACTCTGTGAACCAAATCGTTTCCCCAGATAAGTAAATGCATCGTATAATTCCTGCCGCTCTTTCTCTTTCACGACATGCCGCAGCGCTTCATTAACAAGGCGATTGATGCTCTGCCCGCGCTCGGCGGCTATTGCCTTCAGCTTCTCATACAACTCTTCCGGCATGCGAATGGATAGTACCTTTACCATATTCGTTCTCCTGCCGCATTATTTGTTGGCTGCAAACCTTATTATACCAGACTATCAGTGCAATCCGCGAAATCTGCTGTTTCTTCCTCCTCCTCCTAAAACGCCAGCAGCCGTGGATTTTGAATCAGCGCCCGGTTCGCCTCCAGCATCTCCCGCGCCATGCGCCGGCACTGTGCGAAAGGCAGGCGGCCGCACAGCGGATCGGTGGCGAGCAGCACGGCCAGGTCGTCGAAGGAGCCGCGCAGCGCGATATCGACCATTTGCTCCTGGCGGAGGACGATGGGCAGCACGATGGGCCGCAGCACGGGCGGCAGCGGGGAGGCGAAGGGGTGCACGCCGGCGCCGTCGAAGCGGCAGCGCGTCCGGGTCGATGTCCATCAACGTCTGCCGCACATCTTTCAAATGCTAGGACAGCACGAATTGACGCGCGAAACCGAACGCCCGCAGGTAACTGCCGCCACCGATAATCGCAACCTTCATGCTCCTACCCCTTTCTCCGGCATCTTACCGCGAAACAGGTTGCCGGGCAAGCCTGAACTTGAATGGCGAGTGGTTAGAATTTGGAAACCTTGAAAACTTATATTGTCTCGTGGAAGGTATCGAATTGTAAAGCGGAGAAGAAAAGGCCAATATGCGCGAATTGGCGCTCCGGAGGTAATCATGCGTTGTTTCCTTCTGTTCCTGCTTGGTATCTTCACGCTTGCCGCCGCATCGGCCATCACGCTGGTCGAAAACGGCGCGCCGAAAGCTACTATTGTTGTCGCCGCGCAGGCCGATCCCAAGGTAAAGGCCGCCGCCAACGAGCTGCAGCTTTATCTGGAAAAGATTTCCGGCGCGAAATTGCCCGTCGCCACCGTCGATGATAATCCGCAAGGCGCGCTGGTGCTGGTCGGGCGGAGCATCCTCACCGACGCAATGGGGGTAAAAATTCCCGCCGGCGTCACCGCCGACCGCCTGGAAGAAGGCTTCGTCATCGCCTGCAGGGGCGACCGCCTGGCGCTGGCCGGCAATGACGAGGCAAGGTATCACGGCACCGAATACGCCGTTGACGATTTTCTCGAACGGCTGGGCGTGCGCTGGTTCATGCCCACCGAATTCGGCGAGGTTGTGCCGAAATTGTCTGCCGTTACCTTTGCCGATACCGAGATCAGCGAACGGCCTGACTTCCGCGTACGCGGCACGGAAACCGACGATACCTGGTGCCGTCGAAACAAGCTGGGTATTGTCGGCGATTTCGGCGCAGCGGATACCAGCGTCTGGTATTACATGGCTCCCTTCGAGGAGCAGCCCGAACTGTATGCCCTGGGACCAGACGGCAAGCGCAACAAGGACCTTGGCATCTGCTATTCCAATCCGGACACCGTCAAGTCGGTAGCCGAGCACATCATTGCCGCCTTCAAAAAAAATCCGCTGGAGAACGTGATCGGCATCGCCCCGCCCGACGGCATCCCCGCCTGCAATTGCCCCGACTGCAAAAAGGTGAACCAGGGCTTCGCCAACGGCATCATGCCGCCGCGCAACACCGGGGACGGCAGCACTTCGGAAGAATGGATCACCTTTGCCGACAAGGTAGCGGCGATGGTGTATAAGGAATTTCCGGACCGCTACGTATGGACAAATGGCTACTCGAACCGCCACTTCGCCCCGCAGTGGACCGGCAAATTCCAGCCCAACCTGGGCGTGATGTTCGCGGCTATCGAGGATTGCACGCTGCACGCCCTTGATGACCCGAACTGCTGGCAGAAGCAGTCACAGTTAATGACCCTGCGGCGCTGGAGCGAGCTGACGAACAAGAAGCTCACCATTTACGAATACAGCCTGCAACTGATGGTCTCCAACCTTACCCCCGTGCCGATGGTGCACAAGTATCGCCGCGACATGCCCATCTGGAATCAACTGGGCGTGATGGGCTACTGGCTGTGCTACAAGAACGGCTGGGCGGAGGAAGGCATCCTCACCCACTATCTGCGCGCAAAGCTGGCGTGGGATGTCGATGCCGACGTGGAAGCCATACAGCGGGACTTTTACGGCAAATGGTACGGCAGCGCGGCAAAACCCATGCGCGCCTACTGGGACGCGCTGGAGAAGGCCATCGAGCAGGCGCCCTGCCACGGGCATGAGAATACCTTCATGCCGGAAGTATATACCCCCAAACTGATGGCGCAACTGGAGCGGCACATCGCCGAGGGCGAGCGGGCGGCCGGTAGCGATCTCGATCGGCTGCACGTCAAGCTGGACCGCCTGCTCCACGAGCACCTGAAAGCTTACGTCGCGATGGAAGCGGCGGACGACGAATGCGATTACGCCGAATGCATCCGGCAGGCTGAGAAGATGCTGGAACTGCGCAAGCAGGTCAACGAGCTCACCGGTTTTCCGCAGATGCTCGCCGGCGAATACTACTATTCCATCGATGACCGCATCAAGGAGTGGAAGGGCCTGCTGGCGAAGATCGACGGAACCGAAGGCGCGCTGGTCGCCGTCCTTCCCGCCGCGGCCCGCTTCACCACCGACCCGAATCGGGAAGGCTACCACTTCCAGTGGTATCGCGCGGACCACAGTCTTCAAGGCTGGAAGTCCATGCTCACCACGAAAGGCTGGGAAGCGCAGGGGCTGCAGGATAAGCGCGGCTTCAACTACGCCGGCCAGGCCTGGTATCGCGTCAGCGCCGATGTTCCCACTAATGCCGCCGGCAAGAGCGTGGCGCTGCTGATGCCCGCCGTGGTGGAGGAGGTGTGGTGCTGGGTCAACGGCGAATACGCCGGCCACTTCCCCTGGCACTCCGTGTGGAACCGCCAGTTCACCCACGAGTTCGACGTTTCCGAGTTCATCAAGCCGGGGCAGAAAAACGAATTCACCTTTCGTGTCTTTTGCGGCGAGCAATACTTCGGGGTAAGCGGGATATTCAGGAGGATGCTGTTGTATTCGCCGATTGGCGAATAAATCTCATCCATAGCCAATCCCAAATACCTGTTTCGGGGCACCGCCCCTGGTTATGGGATTTGGGATTGGCGATAAATAGGATCGATAGGTCAACTCCTGAGCCTTGCTATAATTACCATACCATAATCGTGGCCGCCAGTTTATAGCACTCCCCCTGGTACGGCTCGCCCAGGCTGAGGGTCATCCAGACTTCGGCATCCGCCGGGATATCGAGTTTGGCGGCGGGGTAGCTGGCGGGGGGCAGCAGCGCCAGCTTGTGCTCCCATTCGGGATCGGTCAGGCTGATGTTGTAGGGGTGGCCGCGGTAGTAGAAATGCAC
>Ga0172370_10001695_pt1 | contig 33116 bp, 27 predicted proteins | sample LakKiv5m_FD_114538 | JGI IMG/M metagenome (GOLD analysis project Ga0172370, IMG submission 114538) | Freshwater microbial communities from Kabuno Bay, South-Kivu, Congo - kab_022012_11.5m | ecosystem: Environmental > Aquatic > Freshwater > Lake | place: Democratic Republic of the Congo...
CGCAGCCGAAGGCGCCTGCCCTGAGTGCAACGAAAGGATGCTTGTATCTTCGCAACACAGCGGGGGAACCCGCCCTGCAAGCCCGGAATACTGCGAAGATACGGATTCTTCGCTGGATTCTCGTCGCAACGAGAGGTCAGGGACGAACCCGCTCACGGCGAAGCCGTGACAAACCGGATTCTACAGGACTCGAGAAACGCCGTTTATGCCCGTGGGCAGTATAGATACGGCGGGAGACGATCATGCTGTTCGGTATCCGTTGGGGCAGTTTGCGCACCAAGATCATCGCCTGGTCGTTCGTGCCGGCGGCGATCATCCTCGGCGCAGTGGCGCTGGTCGGTTTTTACGCGTATAACCGCGTGACCGGCGACCTGGTGGTGGAGAAAAATCAGGAGGTCGCGCGCCTCTCCGCCGGCCAGTTGGCAGCCGAACTGGAGGAATATACGGGCGTCCTCACCAACCTGGTGCGCTCGCCTGACATCTACGCTGGTACGCCGGCCGCGCAACGCGGCGCGCTCAAGGCGGCCAGCAACCGGCTGGTTGTGTTCGACGCCGGCCTGGTGCTGCTCGACAACCACGGGACGGTCACCGCAACGGAACCGCAGCGGTCGGAAATCATCGGGCAGGATTGGTCGGCGCGGGAGTACTTCCGGGAGATGGCCCGTATGCCAGGGCCGGTTTTCTCGGATGTCGTGCGGGACGGGCCGGATCAGGCGGCGGTCGTCGTGGTGGCCGTGCCGATGGTGGGCACCCTTGGCGAGTTTCGGGGCATGGCCGCCGGCATGTTTCGCCTGGGTGCGACCACGGTCAGTGCGTTTTACGGCAGCGTGGTCAAGCTGCGCCTGGCTGGGGGGGAGACCGCTTACCTGGTAGATCGCAACGGGCAGGTCATCTATCACGCGGACACTGAGCGAATCGGCGAGGATTTTTCCGGGCAGTACGCGGTGCAGCAGGTGAGCAGCGGCAAGACCGGCGCGCTGCGCACACGCGACGTGCAGGGCCACAACATCGTGGCTTCCTATTCGCCGGTGCCTGGAACGCCGTGGGGGTTGGTCACCGAGGTGTCGTGGGACAAGCTCATGGCCCCCAGCCAGGGCTACCGGCGATTTCTGCTCCTGCTCCTGGCCCTGGGTGTGATCTTCCCGGCCGTCGTGGTGGCCTTCGCCTCGCGGCGGCTGACGCAACCGATCACCGAGCTGATCGGCGCAGCGCGGGAGGTCGCCAGTGGGCAGTTCGGGCGCACGATTCAGGCGCGCACAGGAGATGAGATCGAGGCGCTCGTCATGCAGTTCAACTCGATGTCGGCCCAATTATCCGAGTCGTACAATGAGTTGCGCGCCCGCGAAGAACGGCTGGCGCTGGTCCTGGAAGGCACCAGCGATGGATTCTGGGACTGGGATCTGCGGACGGACCAGGTCTATTTTTCGGCGCGCTGGAAGAGTATGCTCGACTATGCGGACGATGAGATTCCGGGCGAGTTTGCTGCGTGGCGCCAGCTTCTGCACCCCGATGACCTGGAAGCAACTCTCATTCAGTTGCAAGATTACCTCGAGGGTCGAGCGGCCGCATACACCCCCGAATTCCGGATGCGCCACAAGGATGGCTCTTACCGCTGGATCCTGGCGCGGGCCATCGCCCTGCGCGACGCCGACGGTAAGCCCTATCGGATGGCCGGTTCGCACACCGACATCACCGACCGCAAACGATCCGACGCCGCGCTGCAAGAGCGCCTGGCGTTCGAGAAGCTCATCTCCGATATCTCCACGGAATTCGTCAACCTCGGGCCCGACGAGATCGACACCGGCATCCAGCACGCACTGGAAGCGATCGGCCGTTTCGCCGCGGCCGATCGCTGCTCTGTCTTCCTGCTGTCGGGTGATGGGGCGTCGATGACCAACATTCACGAATGGCACGCTCCGGGGATCGCAGCACAGGGCGCCCAGGGCGAGGCGCGGCCCATCGAGGTGGCGCCGTGGACCCTGGATAGGATCAAGCGCTCGGAAACGGTGAACATCGCCCGCGTCAGTGAGATGCCGGCCGAGGCGAGCGCCGACAGGGCCGAGTTCCAGGCATTGGGACTGCGCTCGCTGGTCTGTGTCCCGATGTCCTACCGGGGCGAGGCGTTCGGCTTTGTCTGCCTGGGCTCGGTCAACACGGAGAGGGCGTGGGCCGAACAACACGTCGCTTTGGTCAAGATCGCCGGTGAAATCTTCGCCAACGCCCTGGAGCACAGGCGCGCGCAGGCGATCCAGGCCGGACAGCGCCAGTTCCTGGAGCTGCTGGCGACCGGCGGCAGCTTCTCCGAGACATTGCACGCGCTGGTGCGCCTGATCGAAGAGCAATGGCCGGGGATGCTGGGCCTGGTCCTGCTTCTCGACGAAGACGGGAGACGCCTGCACGTCGGCGCGGCCGAGAGCCTGCCGGAAGAATATATCCGGTCCATCGAGGGTCTGGAGATCGGGCCGATGGTGGGTTCATGCGGCACGGCCTGCTGCCGCCGCGAGCGGGTGATCGTGGAGGACATCGCCACCGACCCGCGCTGGGATGGTCTGCGCGATCTGGGGCTGACGTATGGGTTGCGAGCGTGCTGGTCGCAGCCGGTGTTCTCAGCCGATGAACGGGTGGTGGGAACCTTTGCCATGTATTACCGCCAGCCTCGGGTGCCGACCCAGGCCGAGCTGCGCGCCATTGAGACGGCCGCGCACCTGGTCAGTGTGGCCGTCGAGCACCGTCGCGCGCAGGACGCGCTGCAAACTGCTTACCAAACCCTGGAGCGCCGCGTCGAGGAGCGCACGCACGAGCTGGCGACCCTCAACGCCATCGCCGCGACGGTGAGCCGCTCGCTTGACCTGCAAGAGATCATGAGCGTCGCGCTGGACAAGATGCTCGAAATCACGGCGGTGGAATTCGGCGGCGCGTATCGTCTGGAACAGGATGGACAGGATTCGACGAACGGACCCTTCCTCACCCTCTTCGCTCACCACGGCCTTTCAGAGGAGACGACCAGCCTCATCAGCATGCTGCCGTTGCGCGGTAGCGTGGTCGAAACGGCCACGGTGCAACGTGGACCGTTGGTGTGGGAAGTTGCCTCGACGCCCAACCCGCCAGCGGTCAAGCGAGCCCTGGCACAGGAAGGCATCCGACAGGCCGTTTCGGTGCCGCTCATGGCCAAGGGGCGGTTGGTCGGCGCGCTGCAAGTGGGTAGCCGGACCGTCCGGTCCTTCGCGCCCGAACAATTATCCCTGCTGTGGGCCATCGGGCAGCAGGTGGGTGTGGCGGTGGAGAACGCCCGGCTTTACGAGCAGGCCCAGACGTCTGCCGCGCTGGCCGAGCGGAGCCGCCTGGCGCGAGAGCTGCATGACTCGGTGACGCAATCGCTCTACAGCGTGAGCCTCTACGCCGAGGCCGCGGCCCGTCTGTTGTTCTCGGGCGACACCGCGCAAGCCGCCGACCATCTGCGATCGCTGCGTGACACGGCACAGGAGGCGTTGCGCGAGATGCGGCTGCTCATCTTCGAGCTGCGACCGCTGGCCCTGGAGAACGTCGGGCTGATCGCAGCGCTCCGTGCGCGCCTGGACGCGGTGGAAGCCCGGGGCGGGATGCAGGCGGAACTCCGGGTGGAAGGCGCGCAATACGAGGATCGGCTGTCTCGCTCCACGCAGCAAGAGCTGTACCATATCGTTCAGGAAGCACTTAACAACGTCTTGAAACACGCCCACGCCCAGCACGTGATGGTCAATGCCCGCTTCGACGAGACGACTGCCACGCTGGAAGTGCGCGATGATGGCGCAGGATTCGAGCCGGCGATCGTTCGGTCGCAAGGCGGGCTGGGCTTGCAGGGCATGAAAGAGCGCACCCAGAGGATCGGCGGCGTACTGCGCATCGAGAGCGCGCCGGGCCGGGGGGCAAGGATCACCATCCAGGTGCCTGTCCCGAATTCGCAACAGATGGGAGCAACAGAATGACATTATCCATCCGGGTTTTGATCACCGATGACCATGCCATTGTCCGCAAGGGAATCCGGGCGTTGCTGGCGACAGAACGCGACATCGAGGTGGTCGGCGAGGCGGGCGACGGCGCCGAGGCGGTGGCCCAGGCACGGGCGCTGCGCCCCGATGTCGTCCTGATGGATCTGGTGATGCCAAAAGTGGACGGGATCGAGGCGACGCGCCGGATCACGACCGAGTTGCCGGAGGTTCACATCCTGGTGCTGACCAGCTTTGCGGCGGACGATAAGGTCTTCCCGGCGATCAAGGCCGGGGCGTTGGGGTATCTGCTGAAGGATACGGGGCCGAATGAACTGGTGCAGGCGATCCGCCAGGTCCACCGAGGCCAGCCATCGCTGGAGCCTTCCATCGCCAGCAAGGTGCTCTATGAGTTGGCGCATCCCGCGGCCAAGGCGCCGCCCACCGCGGAGCCGTTGACCGGACGCGAGCTGGAAGTGCTGCGGCTGGTGGCGCAGGGATTGAGCAACCGGGAGATTTCCGACAGGCTGGTGATCACCGAACTGACTGTGAGCACCCATGTGAGCAATATCCTGAGCAAGCTCCATCTCGCCAGCCGCACCCAGGCCGCGCTCTTTGCACTGAAGGAGGGGCTTGCCTCGTTGGATGATATCCCGTCCATGCATCCCGCATGACTTTCCCGTGACGTGCCAGCAACCCGGCAGGCCGTGCCTGCGTATAAGCAACAGAGACCGCGTTGGTCGCGGTCTCTTTTTTGTTCGACCACAGAGGCAGAATGCGCGTGTGGCTTATGCGCTTGTACTCATACAGGAGGGTAATATGCGAACAACCAAGGAAGTCTCCCTGTCCGATTTCGATTCCGTCGAAATAAGCAGCGCCGTGCAAGCAGAGATCAGGCGCGGCGACATGTTCAGCGTCGCCATCACGGCCAACGATGACATGATTGACCGGGCGGTGGCCAAAAAGATCGGGACGACCCTCAAGGTGTACATCGAGTTTCATCTTGACCTTAACTGGCTGTTTCAATCGGAACCGGTGCAGGTCAAGATCACGATGCCTGACCTCGTGGCGTTGCACGTCAGCGGCGCGAGCCACGTAGATGTCAGCGGCTTCGAGGTGGACCACGATGTCGCCGTCGAGATTTCCGGCGCCAGCGAGGCGAAAGGCGACATCACAGCGACCAACGCTCGATTCGAGGCTTCCGGTGCGAGCAAGCTGACCTTGAAAGGGGCGGCCAAGGCGCTGGTGGCGGAGGGAAGCGGCGCCAGCCAGATTCGCCTGTTGGGCTTCGCCACCGATGAGGTTCGCGTCGACCTGAGTGGGGCTTCCGGGGGAGAGATCGCGGTACGCGAGAAGCTCGATTATACGGTCAGCGGCGCGTCGCGCCTGGTCTTCAACGGTTCCCCGCGCATCGGTCGGGCAAGCTCCAGCGGAGCGTCATCGGTGAAGATGGCCTCGTAGCCGATCATAAAGGGGTGCCGGATTTGCGGTAGACGACGTACCAGAAAACCATGAGGAGACCACGGGAAGCCGTGGTCTTTTCTATGATCTCGCATTCCATCATCTTTGCGATGACAGTCCGGGCTTCATCTGGTATTCTGCGGGCAGCTCAGTGGCGACGATGGCTCGCGAGGAATGCGAAAATGACGGAACAAGAACTGGTTCAATCGGCCCGGAAGGGCGATCACGTAGCATTCAGCCGATTGGTGGAGCTTTACCAACGTCCAGTCTATAACCTGTGCTATCGCATGGTGGGCGAGGCGAGCGAAGCGGAAGACGCCGCTCAAGAGGCATTCCTGCGGGCGTACAGCCAGCTTCAACGCTATGACCCCGATCGTTCGTTCAAGACCTGGCTCTTCAGCATCGCCTCGCATCACTGTATTGACCGGCTGCGCAAGCGCCGCGTGACATGGTGTGACATCGACGACGAGCCGTTGCTCGGCCATCCGGCTTTGCGCGAGAAAACACCGGGGCCTGAAGAGTCGGCCATCCGTGGTGAGCAAAGCTCCGCGATGCAGGGCCTGTTGGAGCGCCTGGTCCCCAAGGACCGCGCCGCGATCATTATGCGCTACTGGTACGATTTGTCTTACGAAGAGATTGCCACCGCCACAGGAACTACGATCAGCTCCGTGAAAAGCCGGCTGCACCGGGCGCGCGAGACCCTGGGCGGTATGCTGAAGTCAACCGGGGGCGGTGAGGCCGCTGCAACGCCCGCCAATCGGCTTCAGGTCAAGCAGCGTCTGGCCAACGCACTGACAGTATGAAGGGACGCGTGATGAGGTGTTTTCATGTCAGGCAACATCAATGCTCTTATCGTCGATGATCTGCCACGTACCCGCCAAAGCATACGAGCCCTGCTGGCAACCTGGCCGCGGTTAGCATCTGCGCTGGAAGCGGCCAGCGCAGATGAGGCACTTGGCATCCTGGAGACGTCGCCGATCGATGTGGTGCTGATGGATGTGCGCATGTCCGGGATGGACGGCCTGGAGGCCACCCGGCACATCAAAGCACGGTGGCCCCGCGTCAGGGTGATCGTGCTCTCGATGTATAGCGAATATGCCGACCGGGCGGTCTCGGCCGGCGCTGATTCTTTTGTCAGCAAGATCGATCCGGCTGAGCGCTTGCTGGCCGAGTTGGAACGCGTTGTCGATTCTCTTTAGGGAGCCGTAGCGAAGAGGCACTTGAGGTACGCGCCTTCCGGGAAGCGCACGGGATGGTCGATGGCGTGGCCGGTGCGATCGATCTCGTTCAAGGGGCGATCCGCTTGCTCCGCTGCCTGGTTGACCGCCTTGAAAAAAGCCGGCGCGCTGACCCGGCTTGAACAAGAGGCCATGATCAGCGTTCCGCCCGGCGCCAGCACACCCAGGGCCAGGCCGGTCAACCGGGTGTAGGCCTGGACGGCTCCGCTCACCTCATCCTCGCGTTTGGCCATGGCAGGCGGATCGACAATCACTAAGTCGTAGCGTTCCCTGCGCCCGTGCAGGTTGGCCAGCGCGGCGAAAGCGTCGGCGGCCAACAGCGTGTGCCGGGCCGCCGCTACCGCGGGAAGATGTCGGTTGAGGGCAAAGTTGCGCCCGGCAGACGCCAGCGCCGGCGCGCTGCTGTCGAGGCTGACGATCTCGGGCGCACCGCCCTGCGCGGCGTAGAGCGAAAAGCCGCCGGTGTAGGCGAAGACGTTCAAGGTGCGCCGGCCCGCGGCCAACTTGCCGGCGCGCGCCCGGTTGTCACGCTGGTCGAAGAAGAAGCCTGTCTTTTGCCCGTGCCGGACGTCGGCCTCGAAGCGCAGACCGTTCTCGCTGAACAGCACGGGGCCGTCGGGCGGTGATCCAGCCAGCATCGTGCCGTCGGCCAGCCCGTAGAGGTGTTCAGGCTGGCTGACCAACTCTCGGCTCAGGCGCAGCACCACGCAGGCCGCCGGGCAGACCTCATCCAGGGCAACGCGCAGGTCGGCCAGATGGGACACCCAGGCCAGGCTGTAGAGTTTGATGACCAGGACCGCGTCGTAGCGGTCGATCACCAGGCCAGGCAGGCCATCGTTTTCGCCGTGCACCAGGCGATACCCCGTGGTGCCGCTTTCCGGCAGGATCGCGCGCCAGGTGACGCTCGCGGCGAGCTGGTCCCGCAGCCAGGCGCGGTCAATGGTCGCCGGCGCGCCGTGATGCAGCACGCGCACGCGGATGGGTGAGGTCGGGTCGTATAGTCCGATAGCCAGGAACCGCCGCCGGTCGTCGAAGATCACCGCCAGGTCGCCGGGACGTCCCTCGCCGCTCTGGCCCGTCACACCCTGTTCGAACAGCCAGGGGTGTCCCCCGCGCAGCGCGCGCTGCGCGGCCGGTGTCACGCGGAGCGCCAGCCGCCGCTGGGCCGGGAGCGGGATGTAGGCCAGAGGGTCGGCAAGGGACGATGTCACGTCAGCCTCAAGGTCGAGGGTGTGAATCGGAGTCCATTGATATGCCGCGGCGGGTGCTGTTTCCCGAACGCCGGCCAGCCTCAGACGCCGGTTTTGGCGCGTCCACGGGTTTCGCGGGAAGGCGTTTCTCCGAAGTAACGCGGGTCGCCGTCGGTTCCTGGCGGTCTGTCGGCCAAGTTGCATGCAACGCGGCGGCCGGAATCGCCCGTGGTTCGCGGCCGGGCTGCGCCGAGGCCGCCGATTGCAGCGGACGAGGGGATCGGGGGGGACGTCCCTCCCGACGAGGCAGGGGCTCGCGCGCAAACTCGCGGTCGGCCGACGGCGCAGGCGCACGGTAGTCGAAGCCGGGCAGGGTGCGACGCTCCAGCTTGTAACCCAGCACGCGTTCGACCGCGTACACCGTGTCGGCGTCTTCCGGCGTCACCAGGGTGTAGGCCTCGCCTGTCTGCTCGGCGCGGCCGGTGCGGCCAATGCGATGTGTGTAGGCATCGGTGGTGTCTGGCATGTCGTAGTTGATGACGTGCGAGATGCTCAACACGTCGATGCCGCGGGCGGCAATGTCGGTGGCGACCATGATGCGGAACTTGCCGGCCCGGAAGCCGTCGAGAGAGGCCTGGCGCTGGTTCTGCGAGAGGTTGCCCTGGAGCGACGTGGCATCGAATCCGGCGCGCTGGAGTTGTTGGGCCACCCGCTTGGCGCGATGCTTGGTACGAGTGAACACGAGCACCGACCCGGTCTCGGTGCCGCGCAGCAGCTCGGTCAGCAGCGCCGTCTTGAGATGCTGGGCCACCGGATAGAGCGCATGCGATACCGTCTCGACCGGCGCGGCATGGCCGATCTGCACGGTCAGCGGGTCGTGCAGCACCTCGCGGGCCAGCAGCCGGATGTCGTCGGGCATGGTGGCGGAGAAGAGCAGCGTCTGACGCCGATCCGGCGTGGCGCGAACGATGCGCCGCACGTCGGGCAAGAAGCCCATGTCGAACATGCGATCGGCCTCGTCCAGCACTAACACCTCCACCTGGGACAGATTGACGGTCCCCTGGCGGATATGATCGAGGAGTCGGCCGGGGCACGCCACCACGATCTCCGGGCCGACGCGCAGAGCCTGCATCTGCGGCCCGAAACTGACGCCGCCGTAGATGGCGATGCTCCGCAGGCGTGTCTGGCGACCCAGCTCGTTGAACGCCTGGTGGATCTGTTCGGCCAATTCGCGCGTGGGCGCCATGATCAAGGCGCGCACGCGGTTGCGTGGGCCTTGTTCGAGGCGCTGCAAGATGGGCAGCGCGAAAGCCGCTGTCTTGCCGGTGCCGGTCTGGGCCTGGCCCATGACGTCACGTCCGGCCATGATGGGCGGGATCGACTGCTCCTGGATCGGCGTGGGTTCTTCGTAGCCGAGCGCAGCAACGCCTGCCGCAATGCGCGGGCTGAGCTTGAAGTCTGAGAATGTCACTGAAAGTCCTTCCTGGCTCTGATATCTGAGCCAAGTCGCACTCTCAGCCCATTTACATTCCATTGGATATGCAGAATTAGTATAACCTCATTGAGCGAAAATCGCTAATTCCGGTGGTGTGTTCGGCTGTTTCGGTTTTTTGGCATCTGTTCTCCGCTGAATGGTATAATGTGTTGTATCTGTTGTCTTATTCGGTATGAGCTGCGATGGCCGGACGGAGAACGCCGCTGAACCCTTGACCTGCCCGGCCGCTGTTCGATAGAAGACTGAGTTCCTGCGATATCCCGTTATGACGTTCGATCACCCTGGCATGCAACTCCCGGCCGATACCGCCACTGCGATTCCACTCCTTGCCACCAAGCTTCGAGCGCCTCACGTACGGGCGGGTCTGGTCCCGCGGCCGCATCTGATGGAACTGCTGGGTCGCGGCCTTGAACGCCCGGTCAGCCTGGTTTCCGCGCCGGCCGGCTTCGGCAAGACCTCGCTGCTGGCCGCATGGCGGGCATCCCGCGAGGGCAGTTCTTGTCGCCTGGCCTGGCTCACCCTCGACGAAGGCGATAACGACCCGGTGCGCTTCTGGCAATACACGATCTCGGCCCTCGACACCGTGCTGCCTGGGATCGGCGAAGGGGTGCGGTCGCTGCTGCGGTCGATCAGCCAGACGCCAGCGGGCGGCATGTCCGTGGGCTGGCTCGAAGCCGCGGCCACCGGCCTGATCAACGACCTGGCCGAACGCGCAGCAGATGATGAGCCGTCGGCGTCCCCGGTGCTGCTGGTCCTGGATGACTATCACGCGATCCGAAACCAGGCGATCCACGATTCGGTGGCGTTCTTCATCGAATACCTGCCGCCGTACGTCCATTTGGTGATTCTTTCTCGCGCTGATCCGCCGCTGCCCCTGGCGCGCCTGCGCGTGCGCGACCAACTGATCGAAATCCGCGTCGCGGATTTACGGTTCCGGGATGATGAGGCCGAGGCGTTTCTCAATCGCGTCATGGGGCTCGATCTGCCGGCGGAGGCGGTCGAGAGCCTGAGCGCGCGCACCGAAGGCTGGCCCGCGGGATTGCGTCTGGCTGCGTTGTCGCTTCAGGGTCGCGACGCCCAGTTCCGTGACCGTTTCATCAAGGATTTCAAGGGGACGCAGCATCACGTTTTCAGCTACCTGGTGGAAGAAGTGTTCAACCGGCAGCCGCCCCAGGTGCAGGACTTCCTGCTGCGCACCTGCATCCTCAGTTACCTCACCGCACCGCTCTGTGACGCGCTCCTGGATGCAGGAGCAGAGGCGACGGACGCCGAGAGCGATCTCTCTTCCGCATCTGTGGCCCGCGGCGCGCCTGCCACCAGCGGCAGCCAGGCCATGCTGACCCGGCTGGAGCGCGAGAACCTCTTTCTCCTCCCGCTGGATGAGGAGCGGCGCTGGTATCGTTACCATCCGCTTTTTGCCGAGGCATTGCGCGGCCGTTTGGCGGATGCGGAGCCCGGCCTGGTGCCCAGGCTGCATCAGCGGGCGGCTGCCTGGTATGAGACGCACGGACAGGTCGCGGAAGCGGTGCGCCACGCGTTGAGCACCGGCGACTGGGAGCATGTCGGCCGCCTGATCGAGGCCACCTACACGCGACTGGTCATCGACGGCGAAATGACCACTCTGCACGCGTGGCTGGATGCCTTGCCCGCCGAGATCATACAGGCCCGGCCCCGCCTGGCGCTCGCGCACGCGTGGGCCATGGGCTACTCAGGACCCAACGAGATTCAGGAGCAGATGCTGCGTTGGGCCGAGGTCGCGTTGGAAAAGACATCCGAGCCGGGGGGCTCGCCTGATCCCGCGGGTGGAGACAGGAAGGCCGAAAACGACAGGCTTCGTGGTGAGATCCTGGCCTTGCGTGCGACTATGGAATCGCTGGGCTGGGAGAGCCAGTGTGCCATCGAGTATGCTCAAGAAGCGATGTGGCTTCTCTGGCCCGACAGTTGGGCCGAGTTCTACCAGCAGCCGCAGGTTGAGCCTGTTTCGCAGGAGGATCTCTGGCTGCGATCGGTGATCTTGCACGCGCTGGGCAACGCCTATCGCCTGGATGGTAATGTCAAATCTGCCGAGGTGACCTACCGGGAGGCGCTCCGGCTGACCCTGGGTGACGGGCCACAACCGATTCCCGCCTTTCCGATGATGGCGCTGGTCGCATCCTTCCGCCTGGGGCAGGTGCTGGTGAGCCAGGGGCGGCTGCGCGAGGCGGCGCGAGTCTACCGGCACGCCATGGACACGGTGCGGAGCCTGGGAGGCGAGCTGCTGTTGTTCTCCGGTGAGGCGCTGATCCGTCTCGGGGAAATTCTGGCCGAGCAAAATCGCCTGCCGGAGGCCGAGGACAGCATCCGCGAAGGCATCGAGCTATGCCGGCGGGCCGTCAACCCCATGGCCGAGCTCGCCGGGTATCTGACGTTGATGCGGGTGAATTGGGCGGCCGGCGACGCGGCGTCCGCGCGTGTCGAGCTTGAACGGGCCGAGCAGATTGTCGCGTTCAGCAGCCGGGCCTACCCCGCGCCGTTGGTGACAGCTCAACGCGCCTGGCTGGATCTGGTGACTGGCGATATCGCGGCCGCAACGTGCTGGGCCGAGGATCTGTCGGCGCAGCGCTCGCTGGAAGGGAAGGATCCCTGCATCGTACACGAGGCGCAAGACTTGCTGTCGGCGGGTGTGGACGTGGCGCGCGGCCATTTCGATGAAGCGCAGGTCATCCTGGAGCAAATCCTGGCCGATGCCGGTCCGGCGGGCCGGGTGGGCGCAGTCATCGAGGCCCTGGCCTGGCAGGCGTTGGCGTTTGAAGGGCAGGAAGATACTGAGGCTGCCCGTTCAACCCTCATGCGGGCGATGATTCTGGCCGAGCCCGAGGGCTATCGCCGCGTGTTCGTCGATAAGGGCGAACCGATGCGGGCTCTGATCGCTGATTGCCGCATGCGGAATGGGGCTCCTGTCCCGGCGGCCGTCCGATCTTACCTCGAAGCTGTGCTGGCCGCATTCCCAGCGCGCGGCGGAATCGAGTCGCATACCTCGGGCTTCCCGAAGGCCGAAACGCATAAGCCACAATCCGGCCTCATCGAGCCATTGACCGCTCGCGAGCTGGAGATATTGCATCTGATCACCGAGGGGGCCTCCAACCAGGACATCGCCGCGCGGCTCGTCTTGAGCGTGGGCACGGTGAAAGGCCACATCAACCACATCCTGGGCAAGCTGAGGGCGCGTAACCGGACGGAAGCCGTTGCACGAGCGAGAGGATTGGGTCTGATCGAAACATAACCTCCGATACAACTTTCGATAGAGGACAGACAACCGGCTCAGGCGTATGCTTGGCGCATAACGTACTTGAGCCGGTTTTCTGTTTTATTGGGGATATGAGGTGACGCGATGCTTGACCATTTGAGACAGCGGGTCGTGGAGACACTTGCCAGCTCTGCTACGGTGACACTATCGACATATGGTCCGGCGGGCCTCCAGGCTAACCTCTTCCCGTGCGAGGTTACGGCGGAGGTGCTGCACATCCTGGTGCCGCGTACTTCGGACCATCTGCTCAACATCGAGCACAGCCCGGCAGTGGTGGTCACCACCGAGAGCTGGCAACTGCGCGGCCTGGCGGAAGTCCTGCCGGCTGCTCCGGCCACTCTGGCGATCGGGCGCCGGCCTGATGCGCAGTGGTGCAAGGTTGTCCGCATCGCGCCCGAGCGTCTCCACATCGTGACCGTCGGCCGCCTGGGTTCGAGCGAAACGATCGACATCAATTAGCGGCCGTTTGATATATCCGTATATCCGTATAAGGGACTGCAACCATGACAGAGGCGGAACTCATTACATCGGCTTGCGCCGGCAACCAGGATGCGTTCGCAGGAATCGTCGGAGCCCACCAGGTGGCCGTTTACAATCTATGCTATCGCATGTTGCACAACGCGACCGAAGCGGAAGACGCGGCCCAGGAGGCCTTTCTGCGAGCTTTCAGCCAACTACATCGGTATGACCCGTCCCGGCCGTTCAGAACGTGGCTGTTGTCAATCGCCAGCCATCACTGCATTGATTTGCTCCGGCGGCGTCATGTGCAGTACTTATCCATCGATGACGAGCTGTTGCTGATCCACCCCGCGCTGCGCGAGAAGCGCATCGGCCCTGAAGAGGCGGCGCTCCGCGGCGAGGAACACCGGCGGATTCAGGCCCTGCTTGACGGGCTGGCGCCGGCGAATCGCAATGCGGTGCTCATGCACTACTGGTATGGGCTGTCCTACGAGGAAATCGCTGCGACGACCGGCACGACCGTCAGTGCGGTCAAGAGCCGTCTGCACCGGGCGCGGTTGGCGCTGGGCCAGATGATGGATGCAGGGAGGACGATCGGGCTCCCGGAGCACAACCTCAGAAGCCAGGCGCAAGCAAAGGGCAGCAGCGACGTTTTCCGGCCCTTGCCTGTGTGAGCCCGGGCAGGGGATGCCCCGGGCGAAATCTCTAAAGGAATGCCGAAGCGCCGAACTCGTAGAGTTCGGCGCTTCGGCATTCCGGGGAACAACGCGCCTCGGCACAGGGCGAGTCGCGTCGATATTTGTCTGATGTAAATCTAATCTATTCTTCATCGTATCTTTACACTGCCATGCTACATTTGCTGCCGTAAGCAGGTGAGCTTCGGCTCCAGAACTCAACTTATCAGGAGGGTACAATGCGACGTAAGGCAGCCATGTTAGTTTCCGGCATTATCACTGCCTTCGTGATGGTTGTCGTGATCGGATTGCTACAGCTATCCGGGCGGGTCGGCAATACTGCACAGGCGGCAGCGCTCCCGAGCACTGGCCCAGCTCAGGCTACAGTGAACGGTGCGGATCCGACGAATGCCGATGTGGCTACGCTCCAGGCAGAGGTCGCCGCGTACCGCGATCAGTTACAGCAAGCCTACACCGCGCTTCAGCAGGCCTATCAGCAGATTCAACTGCTTTCGGGTGGTGGCGGTGGGAGTGGCGGGAATGGTTTCCGCGGTCGTGGCGGGGATGATGATGGTCAATTCCCGCCGGGGCTGACGCAGCCTTTCAATCAGCAACAACCCCAGCCGTTCGGAGGCACCAATGAATAAGACGACCGGGAAGCGTCCTGTGAGACGCCGACTCAGCAAAGCGGCCTTGCTGCGGGTGAAGATCGCTGCAATTGGCCTGTCGGTCGTGGCGTTTTTCGGTGGGCTGGCCGGTGTCGTGATCGCAAATCCGGCAACCCACAGCGCAAACCTGGCGCGCTCGGCCAGCCAGCCGGCGATCATTGCGCAGCAGCCGGCGATTCAGCCGCCTACTGATTTTCAGCCTCAGCTTGGAGGCGCGCCGCTCGTGATGCCGACTCAGCCGCAGATGCCCTTCCTGCGCCCTCTGACGCGGAGCCGGGGATCGTGATCTGGAGAAATCGGCCATGGATGAGCAGCGGAAGGTTATGAACCTTTACAAGCGCAGTTTCGGCTGTATGACTACGGAAATCGAGTTGTTCCTGGAATCTGCCGAGCCTCAACCTGCCAAAGAGGCGCTGGCCAGGATAGAGCAGTTTTTCCGGAGTGTTGAGGCACGCTTCAGCCGCTTCTTGCCGGATTCTGAGCTTTCACGGTTGAACGATGCGAGAGGCGGTCAGGTTTCTGTATCGCCGGAGTTGAGCGAGCTGATGCAACTGGCGCTTACCGCGGCCCAAACCAGCCACGGGATCTTCGATCCGACGATCATCGACGCGTTGGAAGCGGCAGGTTATGATCGGAGTATCGACCAGATTCGCGAGCAGGGAACACAGGTTCGGGCGCCGTCCAGGTCGATCCGGCCGGGGCGTTGGCGGAAGATCCATCTGGATGCGCAGGCGCACACGGTGACGCTCCCGGCGGACCTGCGGCTCGATCTGGGCGGGATCGGAAAAGGTTGGGCTGCAGATCGGGCGGCGGCGATGTTGCAACCTCTGGGGGCCGGCCTGGTAAACGCCGGCGGCGACCTCAGGGCATGGGGTGATCAACTCGATGCAGAGCCTGGGCAGGGCTGGGTGGTCGCCGTGGATGATCCATTCTGGCCTGGTGGCGATCTGGCGTGGATGTGGGTCAAGGAGGGCGCACTGGCGACCTCAACGACGGCCAGGCGGCGATGGTTAGGCGGTCATCATCTGGTCGACCCGCGCACCGGCCGCCCGGCGGAGACAGACCTGGTGAGTGCGTCCGTATCCGCGCCCACCACGGTCCAGGCCGAGGTCGCGGCCAAAGTCGTCCTCATTCTTGGCAGCCAGGACGGCCTGGCATGGCTGGCAGCACAGCCAGGTCTCGAGGCGCTGTTGGTCACAAATGATAGCCAGATCGTGAGCACGCCGGGCATCCCGGCACGCCTGGCCTGGATCAGGCAGGGGGCGATTGCCCAGGCCGAATGGGCATAACCGTGGAGGGCGCTGGAATGATTTGGGGAGTTTGTCTCCTGGGGCTTGATGATGAGGTTGGGGCATGGAAACCAAGACCAAACAACTGACCTGGTCCGAGATCGTACTTTTTGCCGTGGGCAGCCTTGCCGGCGCGCTGCTGGGAGTGATTGCGCTCAGCCGGCTGATCGTGGCGATGCAGGCGCAGGCACCGGGTTTCTGGTTTGTCAGCCGGGCGGCCGGGATTGTCGGCTACGCTCTTCTTTGGGTGGCGACGGCCTGGGGCGTGATGCTGAGCGCCCGGGACGCTGGCCCGCTCGTGTCGGGGCCATTGGCCTACACGCTGCACAACGTCACTTCCTGGCTCGCTCTTGTTTTCAGCGCGATCCACGCGCTGGCGTTGCTGGGTGACCGGATCGTCCCGTTCACCGTTCGCGGGGTGTTCGTCCCGTTTACGGCCGACTACCAAACGTTTCTTTCCGGCCTTGGCACGCTGGCACTCTACGTGGGCATCGTCGTGTCGGCGGCGTTCTACCTGAAAAAGCGCATCGGCTATCGGACCTGGCGCACGATTCACGGCCTGTCGTATGTGATGTTCGTCGCGGTGACCATCCATAGCGTGCTGTTGGGCACCGACAGCGGCACTTCGGTCATGAGGGTGGCGTATCTTCTCGCAGGAGGCTCGGTGCTCTTCCTGACCCTCTATCGAATTCTGACGGTGGGCGCGGCCCGTAAGAAGGCGGACGAGCCCCAGGCGGCTTGAGAAATGACAGTCAGCGGAAGATAGCAGTGAGGTTCAAGTGACGGCTGACGATTGGGAAATGAAGGGAGTAGGCTAACATGATTCGATCGAAACTCGTACTCGCTCTGGTGGCCGTGTTGGTAGCAGGAACAGTCCTGGCCGGCACGTGGTTTCTGAGCACCCAAGCCCTGGCGACGGCGCTGACCGCCTCGAACACTAGCCAGGGCACTGTCCAGCAACAAGCCAGCGCGGCGGCGCAACCTGTTGCACAGCGTTCAGCTCAGGGTGTCGCAACGCCCTCAGCGGCTTCGGCGACAACCATCAAGACGGCAGCGCCGGCCCCGGCACAATCGATCACAATTAACATCGCACCCGGTGCAGATGCGGAGAGCCAGATTTTTGAGGCGATATACCAGAAGGTCAATCCTTCGGTGGTGAGGATCGACAATCTGACCACCCAAGGCAATGGCTTTTCCTCGGCTGTAGTGCCCCAGGGTGAAGGCTCCGGGTTCGTCTGGGACACCGCCGGGCACATTGTCACGAACGATCACGTTGTCCAGGGCGCGGATCAACTTCAGGTCACCTTCGCCGACGGCACAGTGCTAGACGCTCAGTTGGTTGGAGCCGATCCGAACGCCGACCTGGCGGTCATCAAGGTGGATCCGAGCCTGGTTACGCTGGTGCCTGTCGAGCAAGGCGACATCAGCCAGGTCAAGGTGGGCGAGCGGGCGATCGCCATCGGCAACCCGTTCGGCTTCCAGGGCACGATGACGACCGGCATTGTGAGCGCCCTGGGTCGCAGCATCCCGGCACTCACCGGCTTCAATATCCCGCAGGCTATTCAGACGGATGCCGCGATCAACCCAGGCAACTCGGGCGGCCCGCTGCTGAACGTGCAGGGTCAGGTGATCGGCGTCAACTCGCAGATTCAGTCCTCTACCCAAAGCAACAGCGGCGTGGGGTTTGCCATCCCGATCGATGAGGTACAGCGCGTGGTGCCCTCGTTGATCAAGACCGGCTCGTACCATCATTCCTATCTGGGCCTGAGCGGCAGCACCTTCAGCCAGGCCTGGGCGCAGGCGTTGGGCTTCCCTGCGAACACGAAAGGTGTATACGTCCAGGACACCCTCAGTGGCGGTCCGGCGGCCGCGGCGGGCCTGCGCGGCGGCACGCAAAACACCAACCTCCTGCTGGGTGTCTCCAGCAACGGCACCCCCGGCTACCTTCAGAGCGGCGGCGACCTGATCACGGCGATTAACGGGCAGTCGATCACGACAATGGATGACCTGCTGGTTTACCTCGAAAATAACACATCGCCCGGCCAGGTGGTTCACCTGACGGTGCTGCGCAGTGGCGGCCAGCAGCGAACGGTTAACGTGGTTCTGGGTGAGCGGCCCGAGAGCGTGCCGCTCAACTAACAAGCGTCTGCGCATGACGACCGTCTGGCCTCCCGGCTGGAATGGGAAGGGCAGATGTGTTCTTCGGGGCCCTGGCTGCTTCGGCGGCTGGGGCCCCTTTTTGTTATCTTTTCCGAATTTGCCAAGGCTGCCAGCAGGCGCGAAAATATAGAGTAACGAGTCGGTATAATTTTGGTGTGGAAACGATCTGAAAAAGACTACATCAGGCTGGTGTCTCCGGTCAGCTCCAAGCTATCATGTATCTTCACTTTCAAGGAGGAGACATCAGAATGAAGGTTTTGCTTACCGGCGCGTTCGGCAACGTCGGCATCAGTGCGCTCGATGAACTGCTGCGCCAGGGTCACTCGGTCCGCTGTTTCGATCTGCGGACCAAAGCCAATGAGGCTTCTGCGCGGCGCTATGGGAGCCGCATCGAGGTCGTCTGGGGTGACCTGCGCAATCCCCATGATCTTGCGGTCGCCGTGCAGGGCGTAGAGGTCGTCCTGCACGTCGCGTTCATCATCCCCAAGATGTCGCATACCGGCGTTGAGTCGGAGTTGCGCCCGGGTTGGGCCGAGGCGATCAACGTCGGCGGCACCCGTAACCTGATCGCGGCGATGCAGGCGCAGCCTATCCCGCCGAAACTGGTCTTTACCTCCTCGCTTCACGTCTACGGCAGGACGCAAAGTCTGCTTCCGCCCCGCAGGGTCGATGACCCGGTGCAGCCTATCGAGCATTATGCCTGCCACAAGGTGGCGTGCGAGCGGATGATCCACGCATCGGGCTTGCAGTGGGCGATCCTGCGGCTCGGCGCGACGCTGCCGATCGCGATCAAGCTCGATCCCGGCATGTTCGATGTGCCGCTCGATAACCGCATCGAATACGTGCATACCCGGGACGTCGGGCTGGCGCTCGCCAACGCGGTCAGCAGCACGGAAATCTGGGGCCGGACGCTGCATATCGGTGGTGGCGCTTGTTGCCAGCTTACCTATGCGCAGATGATCGAGCCGATCCTCAATGCGATGGGCGTCGGCAGGCTGCCCTCGGAGGCATTCGCCACCACGCAGTTCGCGACCGACTGGCTGGATACCGCGGAGAGCCAGCGGCTGCTCCGCTTCCAGACACGCGATCTGGGCGACTACGTGCGTGACATATCCCGGCTGTTCGGTCCCCGGCGGCTGCTCGTTCGCATCTTCCGGCCGATGGTCCGCCAGATGTTGCTGAGGCGTTCGCCCCACTGGAACCGCCGCGCCGCCGGGCAGAAGGCCGCGCCGTGGCGCGGCCGGGTCGCGCTCGTCACCGGCGCGTCCGGTGGGATCGGCGCGGCGTCGGCCCGCCAGCTCGCGCGGCAGGGATTGCGGCTGGTCCTGGTCGCGCGGCGCGGCGATCGGCTTGAACGGCTGGCAGATGAGATCCGCCGCGACGGCGGTGAGGCGTGGGTGATCACGGCCGACCTGACCGAAGAAAGCGAGCGGCTGCGGGTCTTGCGCGAGGCGACGGAAGTCGCCGGGCCCGTGGATGTCCTGGTGAACGGCGCCGGCTTCGGCTGGTATGGCTACAGCACCGACATGCCGTGGTCCCTGGCCTTACAAATGATCCAGACGAACCTGACCGCGGCAACTCATCTCACGTTTCTGGTGCTCCGAGATATGAAGGCGCGCGGCCGCGGGCACATCATCAACATCGGCTCGATCTCCGGCAGCCTGCCCGAGCAAGGCATCGCGGTGTACAGCGCGACCAAGTCGTTCCTGGACAGCTTCACAACGTCGCTGTACCGCGAGCTGAGAGGCACGAAGATCACTGTCAGCGTGGTCCGGCCCGGTGCGGTGCGCACCGAGTTTTATGATCTCGCGGCCAGTCGCTCAACCGGCCTGCGGATTCCGGGCGAACGGTTCGCGATCAGCCCGGAGGTGGTGGGGCGGCGGGTCGCAGCGTTGGTTCGTCACCCGCGCCGCGTGGTCTACGTGCCGGATTGGTTGCGAATCGTGCCCTGGGTAGAGCCGGCGTTCGGTTGGCTCATCGACCGGCTCGGCCCGGTGTTGCTCCGGCGACAGCAGGCCGCAGCCAAGGCGTGAGCGAGAGCCAGAATCATCACATGGATGAAGCCCGTCGTGCGCAACTTCGGAAGCTGTGGGGGTAGGAAATGTCGCTGGATCAGGTCGTGGAACAGATCATCCAAGAGGCGATGGCGCGGGGGGACTTCGATGATCTTCCCGGTAAGGGCAAGCCGCTGGACCTGGACGCCTACTTCAGCGCGCCGGAGGACTTGCGGCTGGCCTATTCGGTGCTGAAGAACGCCGGCTACCTGCCCGAGGAGGTCGAGCTGCTGCGGGAAGTCGCCGCGCTGCGCGCCCGACTCGATGCCTGCACCGATGACGCGGAGCGGGCAGGGGTCCTCCGCGCCATCGATGAAAAGCAGATGCTGTTCAATTTGCTGAATGAGAAGTACCGCACCGGCCGGCGGATACGCCGCTAACCGGTCGGCCGCATCCGATGCAGTTAACAAATGGACTGGGTAACCCGATGACCTCGCCGCGGCGGCCCGGCGACGATTGAAATGCCGCCTGCTACCCCAAGTGCGTTGAAACGCACTCCGGGTGACCTGTGTAGCCCGGCGGCAACCTGTTTCAACAGGTTTGGCGGGTTGCCAGACTGCGGTTTCAACCGCAGGCGGCCCTACCGCACATCAACAGCATCGTGGCAGGCCGCTAATCGAAGACAGCATCGGCCGGCATCCCCGGCTTGAGCAGGCCGCCGGCGTTGTCCAGGCTGATCTCGACCGCAAACACGGTGCTCACCCGTTCCTCTTGCGTCTGCACGTTCTTTGGGGTGAACTCGGCCTGGTCGGCGATATGCACGACTTTGCCCGCGAACGTGCGGCCCGGATAGGCATCGACCGTGACTTCCGTCGACATCCCCAGTTGCACCCATCCGATCTGATTCGTCGGAACGTAGACGACGAGCTTCAGCCGGCTGAGATCGGCCACGGTGAATAGCGAAGCACCGGGTTGGGCCACCTCGCCCGAGTGGATGCCCTGGACGGTGACCGTGCCGGCCGATGGGCTCGCGATCTTTAGCTTTTCCATACTGACGTTGATCTGCGCCAGGGCAGCTTCGGCCTGGGCCACCTTCGCCTGGGCAACTGCGACAGCTTCGGGCTGGGCCGGTGCCTGCACCTGCGCCAACGTGGCGCGTGCGACGCCCAACGCGGCTTCGGCCTTGGCAACGTCTCCCTCAGCCCGATGAACTGCGGCATCGAGGCTGACCGGTTGCGCCCGGATCGCCAACAGTTGTGCCAGGACGGCGCGTGCGCCGCTCTCCTGTGCCTGCGCCGCGGCCAGGCTGGCCTGCGCCGCCGCGACCTGCTGGTCATACATCGCCCGGCGAGTCTTGTCCTCATCCGAGCCGGGGTTCGGCAGGCTCTCCTGGAGCACCTGCGCCGCCTTGACCGCCGCGCGGGCACCGTCCACAGCCGCCGTGGCGGTTTTGACCTGACCGCGGGCCGAGCTGATCTGTGCGTCCAGGTCCTGCGGGTTTTGCCGCAGCTTGCGGGCATTCTCCAGCCCGGTGCGCGCGGCCGCCAGCGCGGCCTCGGCTTGCTTCACCTGCGCCTCAGCCTGGACCACACGAGCAGCCTGCGGCGCGGCGATCACGCGTGCCAGATCGGCCTGCGCGGCGGCGACCGCAGCCTGGGCTTGCGCCTGGGTCGCTGCCAGTTCCTGGCCATCGAGCTCGACCAACTCCTGACCGGCTGTGACCTGATCCCCTTCGGCCACCTTCACTGCGATCACCCGGCCGCTCAACTCCGCGGCGACCGCGGTCTCGTTGGCTTCGATGGTGCCCGAGTATTGTGACGCGGAGACGCCGGGACCGGGGGACGCCGCGATAGTCACCGTGGCCCCATTTTGCTGCATCGCCGCGTCCCCGAACCGTGCATCCGCGGGCATACCGGGTTTCAATGCGGCATTGTGGTTGGCCAGGCTCAGCTTTACCGGAAAGACCAGTTTGGCGCGCTCGTCGGGGGTCTGCACGTTCTTCGGCGTGAACTCGGCGGTGTCACCGATGAAGGTGACCGTCCCCGCGAAGGTCCGGCCGGGGAACGAATCGACGCTGACCTGCGCGACCGCGTCCAGGTGCACCAGTCCGAGCTGCGTCTCCGGCACGTACACCGTCAAGGTCACCTTGCTGAGATCTGCGAGTTGAACGATGGGGGCGCCGGCCGCGGTCACCTCACCCGCGCGCCGGACGACGGACGTCACCGTGCCGGCGCGCGGCGCCACGATGCGGGTCTGGGCTTTGCGATCCAGCAGCGCCTGCGCCGCGGCCGCGGCCTGATCCACGAGCGCCTGGGCCGCGGTGATCTGCTCGGCGGGCGCGCCGGCTTCGAGCACGCCCACGTTAGCCTGGGCCGTCTGCACCGCCGCCTCGGCAATGGTGAACGCAGAGGCGGCCGCATCGGCCTGCGCGGCCAGGGTTTGTGGGTCGGCGCGCTGGCTGCGCAGGTCGGCCAGGGACTGGCGGGCCGCGTCGCGAGCCGCTATGGCGGTGTTGACCCTGGCGTGAGCTTCCCAGGTGCTCTGGCTGGCAAGGTTCCATTCCAACCGGGCATTGCTCAGCTTGTCCGGGGGCGCGGCGACGTGCGTGGTGCCGCCGCCAGGGATAGGTAACGGCACGTCAAAGCCCCCCTCCAACGCCTGGACGACCCGGCCCCACATCGCCTGCTCGAGGTCAGCGGCGGTCGCGCCGGCCTGCGCGGCGATTACCTGCTGCTCGGCAGCCTGCAACGCGGATGCGGCCCCGGCGATCTTCACGTCGAGGTCGCCGGGCGCGGTCACCGACGCCTGGGCGTCCTGGCTGGCCGTCCGCGCGGCATCGCGGGCGGCTTCCGCCTGGACCACCGCGGCGCGGGCCACAGCCAGGTCCGCATCCCGTGCGCCGGCTTTCAGCAGGGCCACCTGCGCCTCGGCAACGGCTTGTGCCGCCTGCGCCTGGGCGATCTGCGTGTCAAGCACGGCCGCGTCCATCTCGGCAATAAGATCGCCGGCTGCCACCTGCTGGCCTTCGCTCACGTGCAGCGCGGCGATCCGCCCGGCGGTCGTGCTGGCAACATCGACCGTGGGAGCTTCGATGGTGCCGGAGGCGGTCAGCGTGGTGCGTGGTGCGTGTTCCGTGGTGCGCGTTGAGGAGAGCTTATCGCGTATGGCAGATAGTTGGGGGGTGATCGCCGCGTATGCGTTCCGGCCGAACGCGACGAGCTGTGAGCGGAAGATGATGCCCGCGATGATCAGGAGCACTACGACGGTGACGGGGATGACTCGTTTCATGCGAGTAGCCTCGATAAGATTTCAGTCTCACCGAATCCGGGCGATGAACACATCTTCCAGGCTCGGCGGGATGACCAGCATCTGGTTCACCGTCACGCCGGCGGCGGCCAGGGCGGCCTCGGCCCGGGGAACCAGCCCGGCGACGTTCTCCGCCACGGCGTGGATGCGTGCGCCGTAAAGTGCGACCTCATCGAAGATGCCGGGCGCCTTGAGTGCGGGCAACGCCAGCTCCGTGGGCCGGCATTCGATCTCCAACACCTGGCCGCGCATCTGCTGGGCTTTGATCTCGGCCGGGCTGCCGCGAGCCACGATGACGCCGCGGTGGATGAACGCCAGCGCCTGGCACTGCTCGGCCTCATCCATGTAGTGTGTGGTGACGAAAATGGTCGTGCCGCGCTCCGCCAGCGTGTAGAGCAATTCCCAGAACTGCCGTCGCGAGACAGGGTCCACGCCTGCGGTGGGCTCATCCAGGAAAAGGATCTCCGGCTCGTGCAGGATCGACGTGCCCAGGGCCAGCCGCTGCTTCCACCCACCGGAGAGGTTGCGCGTCAGCTCGCGCTCGCGCCCCACCAGCCCGGCCATCTCCAAGACGAAGCGCTTGCGTTCGGCCAGGCGCCGGCCCCGGACGCCGTAGGTCTGGCCGTAAAAGTTCAGGTTCTCGGCCACGGTCAGGTCGTTGTAGAGGCTGAAACGTTGCGACATGTAGCCTGCCCGCCGCCGCACCTGCTCCACCTGGCGCTCGCAGTCATAGCCCAGGATTGTCGCCCGGCCCGCTGACGGCTTGAGCAGCCCAAGCAGCATACGGATCGTCGTCGTCTTGCCCGAGCCGTTGGGCCCCAGAAAGCCAAAGATGCTGCCTCGCGCCACCGTGAAGCTAACCTGGTTCACCGCAACAAAGTGGTCGAAGGTCTTGGTGAGATTCTCGGTGACGACGGCTGCGTCAGGTATTGGGTATTGGGTATTAGATATTGGATATTGGGTATTAGATATTGGTTTGGTTGTCATCAAATACTCTCCCCCGTCAGGGATTCCAGTTTCCAGCTTCCATGCGCCAATCCCTAATTCCTAATTCCTAATCCCTAATCCCCAATCCCCAATCCCTAATTCCCAATTCCCAATTCCCGCTCTGTCTTTCGTCTGCGCTGAATCAGCGAGATAAACGCCTCTTCCACCCGCGGGGTGGTTTTCTGGATGTCGATGGCGGGCGCGCCGGCCCCGGCCAGGGCGTCTCGAATCGCCGGGGTGAGAATCGCAGCGTCCTCAACAAAGACGTGCAGCACGTCGCCGTAGGTTTGCACTTCAAGCACGCCGGGCAGCGCGGCCACGATTGCCCTGGCTTTTGGTACCTGGGCCGTCCAGACGGACAACAGCTCACCCGGCACCTGGCCGCGCAACGCGTCGGGCGTGTCGCACTCCACGATCTGGCCTTCGTACATCAGCCCGACGCGGCTGCAGCGCTCGGCCTCGTCCATGTAGGGCGTGCTGACGAAGAGCGTCACGCCCTGCACGTGGAGGTTCGCCAGGATGTCCCAGAACTCGCGGCGGCTGATCGGGTCGACGCCGGTGGTCGGCTCGTCCAGGAACATCACTTCCGGGGCGTGGACCAGCGTGCACGCCAGCGCCAGCTTTTTCTGCATGCCACCCGACAGGTTAGCAGCTCGCCGGGTCGAGAACTCAGTCAGCCGCGCGAAGCCCAGCAGCTCGTCGATGCGCCGTTTGCGCTCGGCCCCGCGCACCCCGAACACGTCGGCGAAGAAGTCCAGGTTCTCGCGCACCGTCAGGTCGCCGTAGAGGCTGAAGCGTTGCGGCATGTAGCCGACCGACCGCCGGATGCGCTCGGCCTGGCGGCGGGTGTCGAAACCCAGGACGCGCGCCTCGCCCGCGTTGGGCAGCATCACCGCGGCCAGCAAACGGATGGCGGTCGTCTTCCCCGCGCCGTCAGGGCCGATCAAGCCAAAGATTTCGCCGCGCGCGATGGACAGATGAAGCCCATCCACCGCGACGACATTCTTGAAACGTCGCACCAGGCCGGTGGCCTCGATAACAGGCTGTGCAGAAAGCTTGTCAGACATAGCGAATCAGCGAATCACCTAATACCTGATACCCAATACCTAATACCCAATACCCAGTATCCACCCTCACTCCAGCCGCTTCCTGAACCGCGCCACCGCCAGCGTCAGGATCGCGGCGCCGAAAGCGGCCAGCGCGGTCACCTGTGGCTGCAAGATATCCATGCTGTTCCCCTTGAGCACGATGCCCCGGTCGATCACCAGGAAGTACGTCAGTGGGATAGCTTTGCTGGCCCATTGCAGCACCTGGGGCATCGCGGAGATGGGGAACATAAAGCCTGACAGGAAAACCGACGGCAGGATGGTGAAGAAGGCGAGCATCATGGCCTCCTGCTGGGTATGGGCCGCGGTGGACACCAACAGGCCGATGCCCAGGGAGCTGAGCAGGAAGAGCGCGGCCAGCGCGAGCAGCAGCGTCACGCTGCCGTTGATCGGTACTTTGAACCACAGCGTGCCGACGAGCAGAATTTCGAGCATGGCCGTGAACGCCACGAGAACATACGGCACGATCTTGCCAAGGATCAGCTCCGGCGCACGGATGGGGGTGACGATCAGCCCTTCCAACGTGCCCTGCTCGCGCTCTCGGACGATGGCGACAGCGGTCAGCAACGCGGTGAGCGTTTGAAGGATCAGGCCGATCAGCGCGGGCACCATGTAGTTGGCGCTGATCATGTTCGGGTTGTACCAGACGCGTGTCTCCACGTTGACGCCGGGGAGCGCGGCCACGGCCGGGCCGCTGCGCGCCATCACCTTCTGGGCGACGGAGGCGCTGTGCGCCTGGCCGATGGCTGCCGCCGCCGACAGCGCGGCGTTGGCGATGGTCGGGTCCGAGCCGTCGATGATCATGCTGACCTCAGCCACAGAGCCGCGCGCCAGTTGATCCCCGTAGCCCGGCGGGATGGTCAGGCCCACGCGCGCCTGTCCGCTGTCAATCAGCCGCGCCAGCTCCCGGTCATTCTGGGCATAAAAATCCACGTCGAAATAGCTGGAGGCCCGGTAGGCGTCTGCCAGGCGCCGGCTGGCAACGCTGTGATCCTGGTCAAGCACGGCCATCGGCAGGTGCTTGATGTCGCTGGTCACCGCGTAACCGAAGATGATCAACTGGAACACAGGCATGATAATGACGATGGCCAGCGTGCGCGGATCGCGGCGGATATGGATGAATTCCTTTCGCATGATCGCCAGGATGCGGCCGAGAGTTGATGGGATGCGCATGAGATCCTCGCAATTTCAGGCGCCGGGCAAAATACCGTGGAGCACCACATCCGCTACGCCGTCTACCAGCCGTTCGGCAGGAAGCGCCCGCGCACGCTCATCCTGCAAGATGTTGCTCAGGAGCAAGTACCCTATCAGCCCGCCCATGAAGGTTCGGACGGCCATCTCCGTGTCGCAGTGACGTATGCGCCCAAGCTCGATCTGCCGCCCCAGGTATCCTTGTACCGTGCCAAGCACCCTCTCTATCATCCCCGACTCAACCTGTCGGATGACATCGGGCATGGTTGCCGCGTTCGAGATCAGCATCTTGAAGAGTGCGGCGTTGGCGGGCCGATTCAGCAGCTCCACGTAGGATCTGCCGAACTGGGGGAGGAATTGCTCCGGTGGCAGATCGAACGAAACCTGTCCCGTGAGCTCACCGAACCCGGTGTTGATCCGTTCGGCCAACAGTGAGGTGAACAGGTCAACCTTGTCGCGGAAATACCAGTACAACAGGCCAGGTGACACACCTGCCGCCTGGGCCAACTCTTTGACGCTGGCCCCACGAAACCCCTTGGTAGCAAAGACGTGCTGGGCTGCATCCAGGATATGGGTGCGCCGCTCTTCATCTCTCGGCGGCATAAGCCATCCTCATCACGCCAGGATTGATTGAACGTTTATTCAGGATTATATCTCGGCACGAGATGGCGTCAAATTTGCAGTCGGACGCTTTGCGCGGCCCTGCGAACGGCTGTATAATCGGCTGTCTGCAGCACGACGATGGACGATTGACCATGGACGAGAGTTGTCGCCTCTTCCTTTTTAGGCGGAGTTGGGACGATGTCTACGGTTGCCGAACGCCTGGAAACTTTGCGCAATGCGCTCCGCTACCATGCTTATCGTTATTACGTCCTGGATGATCCGGCCGTCAGCGATGCCGAATACGACGCGTTGTGGCGGGAGATGGTCGCGCTCGAAGCCGAGCACCCCGAGCTGATCACGCCGGACAGTCCAAGCCAGCGCGTGCCTGGCGCCGCGGCCGATCGCTTCGTCAAGGTGCGCCACCCGGCGCCGATCCTCAGCCTGGCCAACGCGTTCGGGCCGGAGGAGTTGATCGCGTGGCGGGACCGCTTCATGAAGCTGCTCCCGGCCGAAGATCAGGCGCGGGTGCAATATGTCGTCGAGCCGAAGATCGACGGCCTGACCGTAGTGTTGCATTACCAGGATGGCCGGCTCGTGCTGGGCGCCACCCGCGGCGACGGCGAGGTGGGCGAAGACATCACGGTGAACTTGCGCACGGTGAAGGCGGTGCCGCTGCGGATACCGGTGAGCGGGGGAGCGGAGGAGCAGGGGAGCGGAGGTGCGGAGGAGCGCGGGAAGTTTGACCTTCAGCCTTCAACCTTCAACCTTCGATCTCCATCCCGCCTGGTGGTGCGCGGCGAGGCCTACACGCCCATCGCGGATTTCCAACGCTTCAACGCGGAGCAGGCGGAGACGGGCGAGCGAACGTATGCCAACCCGCGCAACTTTGCGGCCGGATCGCTGCGCCAGCTCGATGCGCGCATCACCGCCGGCCGGCCCATCAAGCTGTGGGTCTACCAGATTGTGGCGCTGGAGGGTGATGGCATCGAGCCGCCCGCGACGCAATGGGACGCGCTGGCCTATTTGCGCTCGCTCGGCTTCCCCGTGGAATCCCGTAGCAGGCTGTTCGATGACTTCGACGCGGTGGTGCAGTATTGCGCGGGATGGGACACGCTCTCGAACGGCTCAGGCCGGCGCCAGTTGCCGTACGAAGCGGACGGCCTGGTCATCAAGATCAACGATTTCAGCCTCCAGCAGCGGCTGGGCTTCGTGGGCAAAGACCCGCGCTGGGCGATCGCCTACAAGTATCCCGCCGAAGAGGCGGTCACCAGGCTGCTTGGCATCAAGGTGAACGTGGGTCGCACGGGGACGCTGAACCCGATGGCGGTGCTCGAACCGGTGGTGGTTGGCGGGGTGACGGTGTCCAGCGCGACGCTACATAACGAGGATTACGTCCGCGACAACGATATCCGCATCGGCGATATGGTGGCGGTGAAGCGGGCCGGCGAGGTGATCCCGCAGGTGCTCCGGCCCCTGCTCGATCTGCGCACCGGCGATGAGCGCGCCTGGGAGATGCCGAAGACGTGTCCTGTCTGCGGGTCGGAGACGGTGCGGGTGGCGGGCGAGGCAGCGACTTATTGCGTGAATTCGGCTTGTCCGGCGCAGTTGGTGCGCGGCATCGAACACTTTGTCAGCCGCGGCGCGATGGATATCGCGGGCTTCGGGATCAAACAGGCCGAGTTGTTCGTCGAACTGGGATATATCAGGGACCTGGCGGACGTTTATTACCTGGATGCGGGCAAGCTGCTGGAGCAGGAGGGCTACGGTGAGAAGCGGGTCGCCAACCTGATGGCCGCCATTGAGGCGTCAAAGTCTCGCCCGTCGGCCCGGCTGCTCACCGCATTGGGCATCCAGGGCGTTGGCGAGGTGGTCGCCGAGGACCTGATGTCGCACTACGACTCGCTGGACGCGCTGGCTGCCGCGCCGGTATCTGAGCTCCAGTCCATCCCCGGCATCGGGCCGGTGCTGGCGCAAAGCATCGTCGATTGGTTCGCGCAGGAGCCCAACCGCCTCGTGGTGGAGAAGCTGAAGGCGGCGGGCGTCATCACGGCGCAGGCCAGGGCCCAGGCTGAAATCAAGGCTGAGAGGTTGCCACTGGCCGGTCTGACGTTCGTCATCACCGGCACCTTGCCGACCATGAGCCGTGACGGGGCCAGGGAGTTTATCAAGGCGCACGGCGGTAAAGTCACCGACTCGGTCAGCAAGAACACCAATTACCTGGTAGCCGGCGAGGCCGCGGGCTCGAAGCTCGACAAAGCCAATCAGCTCGGCGTCCCGGTTATCGACGAAACCGCGCTCCGGCGGATGGCGAGTGGCATATAGCATATAGCATATAGCAGGGGGATGGTATGGGGTTTCGTTTTGAGACCCTGGATATCTGGCGCATGGCGAGGGCTTACGCGGGCAAGGTGTATGCGGTAACGGGAAACTTCCCGCGTCATGAGGACTATGGCTTGCGCTCACAAATGAACCGCGCCGTGAACTCCGTCAGCTTGAATATCGCGGAAGGGTGCGGAAAAAGCAGCAACAAGGCCTTGGATTACCACTGTGAGATCGCGCTCGGATCTACCCTGGAGGTTGTCGGAGCAACCTTTCTCGCGCTCGATAGAGGCTATGTCACTCAAGAGATGCAGCGCGAGTTATATTTGGATGGTGAGCGCCTTGCCAAAGGCATTAATGCTTTTCGGAACACCCTCGTCGAAGGCAACCGCTAACAATAAGCCATAAGCTATACGCGATAAGCCATAAGCTATACGCGATAAGCCACAAGCTATACACATCATGAAAGGTATTCCATGCCTGAAACTAACGTCGTCCCGATCCAATGTCCGAACTGCGGCAACCAATATCAGGCGCCGATCCGCACGATCATCGACGTGGGGCAACAGCCCCAACTCCGCCAGGCGTTTCTCTCCGGCCAGATCAACCTGGCGGTATGCCCGAAGTGTCACGCCGGTGGCCTGCTGGAAGTGCCGTTGGTCTACCACGATCCGGCCGCCGAATTCCTGGCGGTCTACTTCCCCCAGCAGCTCAACATCCCAGAGATGGAAAAGCAGCGGATGATCGGCGAGCTGACGCAGGGCCTGATGCGTAGCCTGCCGCCGGAGCAGCGCAAAGGCTACTTCCTCAGCCCCCGGCAGTTCGCCTCCCGCCAGAGCCTGATGGACGCCATCCTTGGCACGATGGGCATCAGCCAGGAACAGCTCGACCGCCAACGCAAGAAGATGAAGATGGTCGAGCAATTCTCCATCATGGCCGACGATCCCAAGGGCCTGGCGATGTTGGTTAAAGGGCAAGATAACCAGATCGACTTCGAGTTTTTCTCCATCCTGGACAATATGCTCGATCAGGCCGAGGCGATGGGCGACGAGAAATCGGCCGGCCGGATGCAACTGCTGCGCGAAAAACTGATGACGCTGACCACGTTTGGGAAGCGCGTTGCCAGGCAGCAGACGGCAGTCGAGTCGCTGAAGGACTTGAAGAGCCCCGAAGAATTCCTTGATAAGGTGATCGCGGCCGACCCGGATGAGGTCACCGCCATCGCCGTGGCTGCCCGTCCGCTGATGGATTACCAGTTTTTCCAGGGCCTGACCGGCCGGATCGACACCAGCCGGGGCGCGGAGAAAGATCGACTGGTGAAGTTGCGCGATCAGCTCGTCGATGTTACGCAGAAGCTGGATGAGTCAGCACGCGCCGGCATTTCGGAAGCGGTCAAGTTGCTGGAAGAGATCCTCAATTCACCGAGCCCGCGCACAGCCGTTCATGAGCACGCCGACCAGATCAGCGATATCTTCATGAGTGTGCTGGCCGCGAACATGGAGCGGGCTGAGCGGGAAAAGAACACAGCGCTGCTACAACGCTTCCAGATGGTCTACGACGAGGTGTTATCTCTGGTGGAAGAGGGGTTGCCTCCCGAGGTACAGTTGATCAACGAGCTTCTGCGCGCTCCCTACCCGGACGGCACGCGCGAGCTGTTGAACCAATACCGGGAGGAGGTCACGCCCGAGGGGTTGGATCTGATGGAGCGCATGGCCGCCGACATGGCGGAACGCAAAGAGGAAGACGGGGGATTCGCCGAGACCGCGAAGCGGCTGCGCGACATTCGTACCCAGGCGATGCTGATGGTGTGATGGGTATGGGAGGTGCCCATGACTGACATTTCCATACAAATGAAAATCGTTCAGATCGAAAACCCCGAATCGCTCAACATGATCCTGGGGCAAAGCCACTTCATCAAGACCGTGGAGGATATCCACGAAGCGGTCGTGACGAGTGTACCTGGCGCGAAGTTTGGCCTGGGATTCTGTGAGTCGTCCGGCTTAGCCCTGGTGCGTTCCACCGGCACCGACGACGAGCTCAAGGCGCTGGCCGAACGCAATGCGCTGGCGCTAGGCGCCGGTCATTGTTTCATCCTGTTTTTGCGCGATGCCTTCCCCGTCAACGTCCTGAACGCGATCAAGATGGTGCCCGAGGTGGCGAACATCTACTGCGCCAGCGCCAACGCCGTCCAGGTCATCCTGGCGGAGACGGAGCAGGGGCGCGGCGTGCTGGGCGTGATCGACGGCATCCGCACGCAGGGGATCGAGGACGCGGACGGTGTCGCCTGGCGCACGGGTTTTCTGCGCAAAATCGGCTACAAACTCGGTTGAGGTTATAGATTATGATAGATGGTCGAGTTTCGGTGAGGCGCCAGCCCCGATGGGCGACGATCCTGGTTCTTGTTCTATGGCTATCAGCCTGTCAATCGCAGCCCCCCCAGATCGTTGACACGCCGGGCACTGTCACGCAGCCGACGACTGCATCCGACAGTGGGACCAACACACCTGTGCAGCCGACGGCGGCAGTGGAAATGCCTACCGCCACACCCGTCGAGCCGTCTACGGCGACAGAACCACCCGCTCCGACGAACACGCTCGCTCCGACGGACACGCCGACGCCTGCCGTAACCTTCACCCCTACCGCCACCAAGGCGCCGAAGAGCCTGAACGATACCGAGAATATCCTGGTGCTCGGCATGGATCAGCGGCCCGGCGACTATGCCTGGCGCACCGACACGATCATGGTGGTCGCCATCGACCACGATGCGAACCAGGTCGGCATCATTAGCATCCCGCGCGACCTGTGGGTGAACATTCCCGGCTACGGTCCTGGCCGTATCAACCAGGCGGATTTCGAGGGCGAACTGATGAAGTACGAGGGCGGCGGCCCCAAACTGGCGCAGAAGGTCATCCTGGACACGCTCGGCATTCCCACCCAACATTGGGTGCGCCTGAAATTGGATGCGCTGCCGTCGTTGGTCGATGCGCTGGGCGGCGTGACGGTGACGTTGGACTGTCCCTTGCACGAGCTGACCCCCGATCCGGCCGCCCCGAACAGCGGGCGCTACGTCCACTTTGACCTGCCGGCGGGCGAAGTCTTCATGGACGGCGCCACGGCCGCGAAGTTCGCCCGCTATCGCTATGCCTCCAACGACTTCGCCAGGGCCGCCCGGCAGCAGCAGTTGATCTGGGCTATCAAGGAGCGGGCGCTGGAGCTCAATGCGATCCCGCGCATCCCACAACTGTGGAATGCGCTTTCCAAGACTTTCTCCACAGACCTGACCGTGCTGGATGTCATCCGGCTGGCGCGCGTGGGCGCGACCTTACGGCCGAGCCAGATTCACGGTGTGGTGTTCAGCCGCGCCGCGATGACAGATGCGCAGGTCGGTCCCGCCTGGGTGGTAAAGATCGTCAGCCAGGCGCAGGTGCAGAAGGAGATTTCGGCCCTGTTCGAGGCCAAATCGATCTCAGATCAAGGGCGTGAGGGTTCGGGAGGTTGTCCGACCCCGGTGCCGCCGCCGACTCAGACGGCTACACCAGGGGCCGGCGCTACGGGGACGGCCACGCCTGCGTCGACGCCGTGATACAGTCGCCGTTGGTTGAAACCAACGGCTGAGGCAGGTGGAAGCCGGTTGAAACCGGCTGGAGTCGCCGGCACCCCGCATCAACTCGCTTCAGCGAGTTTTCATCTGCTTCAGCCCGGCGTTTTAACGCCGGGCGGGCACC
>Ga0172370_10001700_pt1 | contig 33077 bp, 28 predicted proteins | sample LakKiv5m_FD_114538 | JGI IMG/M metagenome (GOLD analysis project Ga0172370, IMG submission 114538) | Freshwater microbial communities from Kabuno Bay, South-Kivu, Congo - kab_022012_11.5m | ecosystem: Environmental > Aquatic > Freshwater > Lake | place: Democratic Republic of the Congo...
AGGCTCCATCTCGAAGAGGATGCGGCAAAACTTGTTCATGCCGCTGATAAAGGAGTAAGTCTTGTTGACTTTAACAGAGCATCAACGCCTTTGATGGAGATCGTCACCGAACCTGATTTGCGCACACCAGCCGAAGCATATGTTTTCTTGCAAGAACTACGGCAGCTCGTGCGGTATCTTGATGTTTCATCTGCTGATATGGAAAAGGGGCACATGCGCTGTGATGCCAACATATCACTCGAGTTTGATGAGAACGGAGCGCGGGTCAATACGCCGATTTCAGAGATAAAGAATCTTAATTCCTTTCGCGCAGTCGAGAGGGCATTGGCATACGAAGGTGCGCGACTGTATCAAGAATGGCAAGACGGCGGCGATGTGCGTATGCGAACATCAAAAATCACTGTCGGCTGGGATGATGCTACCGGCAAGACGGTTCTCCAACGGTGGAAAGAAGAAGCCCATGATTATCGGTACTTTCCCGAGCCAGACTTGCCGCCACTCACCTGGACTCCGGAACAAATAGACCAGCTCCGCTCCCTGTTGCCGGAATTGCCGGCAGTAAAACGCGCGAGATTCGTCGAACAATACGGCATCTCTGCTAATGATGCGGCAATTATTGTAAGTGAAAAAAAGCATGCAGATTTTTTTGAACAAGCAGCGTCAGAATTGGATGAATGGCTTGCATCCCTTGGTGTTGAAGCTGCTGACGCACTGCGGATGAAAGCGTACGGCACGTTATCATCATGGTTTGTCAACAAGCTTGCCTCCATTCTGGCAGAGAAGCAAACTACCTTGGCTTCCTTGACCCTTACACCAGAAAATTTTGGACAGTTGATAGCGCTTATTGTAAAAAATGCGGTAAATAGCACGGCTGCCTTCCGCATCCTTGAAATCATGGCAGAAACTGGCGGTGATCCGGCGCAAATAATGCAACAAGAAAATCTCGAGCAAGTCAGCGACGAAGGCGTTTTGCAAACTGCTTGCGTTGCTGTCCTTGAAGCAAACCCGGATGCGGCCCAAAATTATCGTAATGGCAAAACCAACGCGATTATGTTTCTTGTCGGTTCTGTGATGAAAGAGATGAAAGGAAAGGCGCAACCAGAGACAGTTCGTGCCTTACTGGAACGTTTGATTCAATCAGAAAGAAATCGCTGAATCAGCTTGCTTGCCCCAGTGGTATCGTGTGGTGCGAGCCAGCATACATCAGGAAATTTGCGATACCAGACGAGCTGACGGCGCGCAAAATCGTGAATGGCGTTCTTTAGAGACTCTGCCATTTTTAATTTATTCGTTCGCGTTTCGCCTTTTTCAAGATAGGTGATAATCGCACGGTATTCCAGCCCGAGGCTTTTGAGCCATTTTTTGCTCACCCCCTGCTTTAAGAGAGATTTTACTTCGGCAATCATTCCCCTTCTTAGGCGTTTATCAACCCGGTCGTCAATAAGTCGATACAAGATTTTGCGATCTACGTGGAGTCCTATCACAAGGCTTTTGTATCGATCGTGAGACGTGGTAATAAAATCAGATACTCGTTTATTGGTGCTATGGCATATCTCCAAAGCTCGTATCAGTCGGCGAGCATTATGCTTGTCGATCCGTTCCGCTGTCACCGGATCAACTTTTTTTAACATCGCATACAATTGAAGAGCTGATTTTTTTTCAAGAGATGCGCGGAACTTCATATCCTGCTTGACTGCAGGTATTTGATAATTATCGAGCACAGAACGCGCATAGAGCGGTGTGCCGCCGACAAGAAAAGCATTTCGCCCTCTTCGCCAGATATCAGTTAATGCGGCATCGGCAGCTTTTTTATATTGCGAGAGAGATACCGTGCGGCCGGGATTTTTCCAGTCAATGAGATGGTGTGCGACTCTGCGCAATTCCGCGCGTGTTGCTTTTCCAGTGCCGATTGTCAAGGCGCGATACAGCTGCCGTGAATCAGCAGAAACGATTTCCCCGTTAAAACGTTTTGCCAATTCCAGCGAGAGGGCTGTTTTACCCGACGATGTCGGGCCAATGATTACTATGAGCTTATGGTGAGAGCGGTTTTCTTTTGGTAAACGTCGTGATTGCATAATGATCCATATAACACCCATTCAACCACACGGTCAACAGAGACATCTTGGATCGTGCCAATGAGTGACTCGTCACCTCGGAATACAACGCGTTTCATTTCAAACGAGTTGCCACTGCAAAGACCCTGCTGGAACGAGTCAACGAGCACTGATACAGTAGATCCGACAAACTTTTGATTTTTTTTCAAAACGGTTTCTTCCATGATTTGCTGTAGGATATTCCAGCGCCGCTTTTTTTCTTTGGGTGGCACATCATCTTTATACATTCGAGCCGCAGCAGTGCCGGAACGCACCGAATACTGCGCAAGGTATGCGATATCAAAATTACAACGCCTATACAAATCGCATGTCATCTCAAAGTCATCTTCCGTCTCGCCGCTGAAACCGACAATAATATCCGTGCCGAGTGCGATCGTAGGTCGTGATGTGCGGATCTCATCAATTTTTTCAATGTAGTATTCCCTCGTATAGGGTCGGTTCATGCGCTTCAGCGTAGCATTGCTGCCGGACTGCACGGGAAGATGAAGATAATTGATATTTTTTTTCATGCGAAGAGCATCGATTGTCTGTGAATCCATATATTGCGGATGGGGCGCGGTAAAGTGAATACGCTCAATGCCATCGATTTGATTCAATTCCCACATCAGGGCAGCAAATGCATTTCTGCTGTACTCAAAAGGATTATCGCGGCTAAAATGCTCTTTGTCCGGTGGGTTATACAGGTTTACCGTCTGCCCGAGAAGCGTTAATTCCAGACAACCGTTCTTTCCCAGAAAACGCGCCTCCGACAAAACTTCAGCAAGGGGCCGATCTTTTTGCCGCCCTCGGGAGTATGGCACTACGCAATACGTGCAAAATTTATTACATCCATTACTAATGGCAAGATACGCCTGAAATCGGTTCGTGTAGGAGGGCATGATGGAGAGGTAATGCGCATACTCACTCATGCCGAGATAATTGGGGTCTATGAGATCAGGCCGCAGGCCGCTTACCATGCGAGGGAGATGAATGATATCAACTGTAGGGAAAAACAGATCAACGAGCGGCAATCGTTCGCGGATTTTGCCATCATTGTCCCTTCCTGCCATGCATCCGGTGAGTGCAATAATGCGGCTTGGATTTGCTTTTTTGAGATCCTCAAGGGATCGGTGAATACCGTAGATGCGGTCTTCCGCTTTCTGGCGAACAGAACACGTATTATATATCACAATATCGGATGCGGTATCATCGGTAGCTTCAGTGAGTCCGCATCGCGATAATAACGATACGATCCGCTCTGAATCGGATTTATTCATCTGACACCCGAACGTGGTGATTTTGAAGGTACCGGGCATAAGAGGTCTCTAGCGTTGCTCGAGGCATTTCGTAATCACTACAGCTCTAGTGACCGTGATGCGATTTTATCTGTCATCATTGAAACAAAATCCTCAATTGATTGGACTATTGTTTCTTTTGATCCCCGTTTACGTATTGATAAAGACGTTAGATCAGCTTCCTTGTCGCCGAGTACAACCATATAAGGGATCTTCTGTGTTGTCGCATTACGTATCTTTTTTCCAACTGTTTCATTGGATTCGTCAACCTGCGCGCGCACTCCCTTATCCTTCAAGATGGTGGCAAGAGTTTGCGAAGGAGCTCTGTGCGATTCCCCTACCGGCAAGATAATCGCTTGTATCGGCGAGAGCCAGAGAGGAAACGCTCCGGAAGTATGTTCAATGTAGATAGAGAGAAATCGTTCTATAGATCCCATAATTGCAGCATGCACCATGCTGACCCTTTCTTTTTTTCCATCTTCATCGATGCAGGTCAGATCAAACCGTTCAGGTTGATTAAAGTCAATCTGAATTGTTGCAACCTGCCATTCTCTTCCAATGGAATCCATAGCCATAAAATCAAGTTTCGGACCATAAAAAGCGGCTTCTCCGATCGACTCAACAATTGGCTGACCGCGATCTTTTGCAAGTATGCGTAGTTGTTGTTCTGTTTGTATCCAGTCTTTCTCGTTCCCGAGATAGTTCTCCATTTCAGCAGGATTATGAAGAGAAAGCCTCACCTTCAACTCATGGAAACCGAGTGTGGTGTAAAATTCATGGATGATATCCCAGATGGCGAAAATTTCCTCCTTGAGTTGACTGGTTCTGCAAAAGACGTGCGCATCGTCTTGCGTGAAAGCTCGTACACGTGAAAGACCGTGCAACTCTCCCGTTTGTTCATCCCGATAGCACATTGTTGTTTCAGCGTATCGTTGCGGCATCTCACGATAACTAAAGGGCTTACGCGCATATATCTGGGTGTGGTGTGGGCAATTCATCGGTTTCATGGCAAATTCGTGTCCTTCCCGTGTCTGTATCTTAAATAAATCATTTTGAAATTTATCCCAATGCCCACTTAGCTCATACAGCTTCCGCTTTGTGATATGCGGTATCGTCACTCGCTCATACCCGCGCTTCTCACGTAAACTCCACACAAATTCGTCGAGCATGAAACGTAACAATGTACCGCGTGGCGTCCAAAGCGCGAGTCCCGGACCAACATTTTCTGAAAAAGTAAATAGATCGAGTTGTTTTCCTAATTTACGGTGGTCGCGCTTTTCTGCTTCATTAAGCATCCGGAGATACTCATCAAGTTCATTCTTTGTTTGGAATGCTACACCGTAAATGCGAGTGAGCATTTTATTCTTATCATCACCCTTCCAATAGGCGCCTGAAATGCGCGTCAGCTTAAATGCCAATGGATTGATTTTTGTTACGTCGTCAATATGGCCTCCTTTACAAAGGTCAAGAAAGTCGCCTGTCGTTGTCAGTGTTATCTGCTTTCCTTCCTTCTCAAAATCGCTGATGAGCTCCGTTTTGTATTTGTTCCATTTGAATAGTTCTCGTGCATCATCCGGCTCTGCATTACGGATACTAAAAGTAGTCCATTGTGATAATTTCTCCCTCATTTTTTTCTCGATACTTGGAAGATCATTCTCTGTAAGAGGGACAGGAATTTCAAAATCCTGATAAAATCCATTATCTACAGCAGGGCCTATAGCATTTTGAGATCCGGGATATAATTCAATGACACTTGCGGCAGTGAGGTGCGCAAGCGTATGCCGCAAGTGCTCGAGGTTTTGTGATTGATTTTCGGATTTTTCCATATGAGATCATCCTACGGCATTCCTTATGGGAAATCAAGGACCACGAAACCAAAAATAGCCCAGAAGAAGGCTATTAAAGGGGGCGGATACTTTTTATCATCCCTGCGAAGACGAGGATCTAAATTGAGCTTATGATATGAAGAGAAATATCTTGGGTTTGGATTCCCGCCTACGCGGGAATGACATTTTTCTACAGTCTCATCTTTAGGATATAGTAGGATGGGAATCTTATTTACTTTTCAAACAGGATATGAATGTGGTCCAATAACATCGGTGTTCTATTCACCCAGAATGGGTAAAACCGCACATCAACGGATGCAATATCATCATATACCCCAAAATATTGTTGCACAGACGTTTTGTCCAAACCGATGAGATTCGCCCTATTAAATTGGGTTGTATCTTCGCTTCGGACCTTATTTCCTTCTGCCGCCGCTCGAATAACGGCAGTGTTTGTAACCTTGTCAAATGCTGTTATTGTATAAGAAAGGAGGTCGGTATCAGAGAAAATAAATTCTTGGCCCGGTCCGAGCATCGTACTCATCCGTTGCTTCAGGTGGTTAATAATATCTTGTTCATCGAATACCGCCCCTCGAGCTTCAACATTCATCGTGACGGTAAACCGTTCAGTCTCATCACCGACTTTATTCGAGATCACCGCATTTTTCTCCACTACATCAACCAATTTATAGGCGCGTTTTGGCTGGAATGTTGCATCAGGGATATCCATCAATAAGGCAAATTTCTTTTTCAGCTTGTCCAAAACAAGAGCTTTTGCACGGTCAATGTCTTCTTGTGTTACGATGAATACATCTGCATCACCTGATGATTCAAGAGTGAGTTTCGTGCCGTAAATTTTGTCCTGCAGACCGCTCCAAAGGCCCGGGATGATAAGACGGCTCAAATCTACCCCTTCGAGAGAACCTGGCTTATCGGCAACAACTGCAACATCAGCGCTGCCACCAGCAGGCACGGAAACAAACTCCGTAGTTCGGAATAATATGGTGTCATTTGCAAGAAGGCGTGTTGTTGCCCGTAATGGTTGGCTGCTTGAAGAGCGATTCACTATCGTGATAGTTCCTGATGCTTTTCTTGTGATATGCTTCTTTTCCGATGGGTTAAACGTCCCATCTCCGGTTAAATCAACCATGATAATCTTCCCCTGGATTGCAAGTTCGGCATTTTCTTGTTTCTCTTCTGCTCCAACCGTTCCAACCGTGACAGCAAATTCGTCTGTCACAGGAATGCGTTTTGGAACAAGTACGATTGTTGCCCAGCTAAACGTCACATAAAAAATCGTTGCGGCAATAGCAATCGAAAGTACAATAAACGAAATCGCAATATTACGAAATAATGAATTTTTTACCTTTGAATGGTGCATGGCTTTTGTGAATAGTGAGGAATTAATGTTATGGAGCACTGGAAATTGTTTGCTCTTCTTGCGCGGATTTTTTCGATACTATGTCTGATAGTGTTTGTACAAATTCATCGGTCAGCTGGCGAACCCGAGAGCATATCACTTTTGTGTCATCATCTTTGAGCGATATTCTGCCTTCCACAACGATCACGGCATCTTGCTGCCATGCTTTTTGTGTTTCAGCCAAAACTGTTGGGAAAACGATGACTTCAAGAGAACCGCTCAAGTCCTCTAACCTTACAAAAAGCATCGCGTCATTCTGTTTTGTATGGATTTTTTTGATGCTTGTAACGACACCACTTAACTTTATTATAGCATTGTCATTCAGCGTCCGTGCATGCTCGCATGTCGCCACAAAATGCTTCATGACACTCTGATACCGATGAAGAGGATGCTCTGTTAAATAAAGGCCAAGCAGCTCTTTTTCCCATGCCAATAATTGGCGCTCATCGCGAACTGCCGGTTCGTCAAGACGGAGGATGGGTTTCACAATTTCTGCCGCAAAAAGCCTCCCTTGTTTCGTTGAAGTCATCTTCGCAAGCTCCCGATGCAGGTCAAGGATCTTGTCACAATTATAGTATAACACAATACGCTCGCCAAATCCATCGAATGCGCCACTCCGAATTAAGCTTTCCATTGATTTTTTATTAATCTCCGGTCCCGGCAGCCGTTGCAGGAAATCTTCTAATGATTGGAATGGCCCATGCGTTTGCCGTTCTGCCACCAAATATTCAACAACATGCTCCCCAAGATTTTTGATTGCAGATAATCCGAATCTAATTTTGCTGCCTTCAGAGGTTCCTTGGTCAGCTACGACAGTAAATGTTTCAAAGCTTTCATTCACATCCGGCGGCAGCACCTCTATGCCCATTGTTTTGCATTCCTCGATTTCGAGCGCGATTCGATCAGAATTATCCTTGTCCGACGTCATAAGCGCCGCCATAAACTCCGCCGGGAAGTTTGCTTTCATATAAGCGGTCTGATATGCAATTACCGCATAACAGGCGGCATGGCTTCGATTAAATCCATAGCCGGCAAAAGGCTCGATAAAATCGAATACTTGCGTAGCAACACTTTTTTCAATCCCCTTTTTCACTGCTCCCGCGATAAACTTGGTTCGCTGCTGGGTCAGTAATTTTTTTATTTTTTTTCCTACCGCTTTTCGTAAAACATCTGCCTCGCCAAGAGAGAATCCAGCGAGATCCTGGGCGATTTTCATCACTTGCTCCTGATAGATCGCAATCCCATGCGTTTTCGAGAGTATTGGGCGTAATGTTTCGTGAATATATGTTGGTTGTGTGCGACCATGTTTTCGATTGATATAATCAGGGATCCATTCCATAGGACCCGGTCGATAGAGGGCAACCATAGCAATGATGTCTTCGATTTTAGTCGGGCGTAATTGTTTGAGATATCTGCGCATGCCACCGCTTTCCAACTGGAAGACCCCGGTTGTTTTCCCCTCTTTGAGGAGCTTAAATGTTTTTTTGTTATCGAGCGGCAGCGTATCGTAGTCAACAGTGATTCCGCGTGTGCGCGCAACGATGTTTTTCGCGTGCTCTAAAATCGTTAAATTGCTTAGTCCGAGAAAATCTATCTTTAATAGTCCCAGATCTTCGATAGCATGAAGAGAGTACTGTGTGACGAGACGGCGATCTTCAAATGAGACATACTGACAGGGAACATATTGTACTACCGGTTCCTTTGTAATGACAACGCCACAGGCATGAGTTGATGTGTGGCGAGCAACTCCTTCCAATTTTTTTGCGATATCCAAGACTTTTCTGGTACGGTCATCCGATTCGTATGCTACATGGATCTCGCTGACGGTATCTATTGCTTCTTGTATCGATAGGTGTGCCGGAAACATCTTGGCAAGCGAATCACAGAATGAATACGGCATGTCAAGCACGCGTCCCACATCGCGGATCGAGACACGAGCAGCCATGGTGCCGAAGGTAATAATCTGCGCCACATGGTCGCTGCCGTATTTTTCCTCTACATACGCGAGAACCTCATCCCTGCGCGTATCCGTAAAATCAAGATCAATATCTGGCATTGAAATACGCTCTGGATTCAAAAATCTTTCAAAGAGAAGTTCGTAAGCGATCGGATCGATATTCGTTATTCCTAATACATAGGCAACAAGACTGCCCGCAGCGCTTCCGCGTCCCGGGCCAACTACAATCCCCTGTCCCTTTGCCCACGTAACAAAATCATGCACGATAAGAAAGTAGGAAGCAAAGCCTGCATTGGTGATCACGGAAAGTTCATAGGAAAGTCGGTCTCGCAGCTCATTCGTGATGGCATCTCCATATCGTTTCTGTAATCCGGCCTCGCAGAGCGATCGCAAGTATTCTTCTGTGGTAATGGATGGCGGCACTTCGAAGTATGGCAGTACTGATTTGCCAAACTCGATTTTCACATCACACATATCTGCAATGCGAACTGTATTTTCTATTGCTTCGGGAACCTCGGCAAAACTTTCAGCGATAGCGGATCCGTCAGTAAAAGAAAAATCCTCGCCAAGCATGCACATCCGATCAGTATCCGACTTCACTTTTTTTGTTTGAAGGCAGAGTAGAACATCATGCGCTTCCGCATCTGTCGAATCAAGATAATGGGAATCAGCAGTTGCCACTAGATGTAAGGCATGTTTTTTTGCTAATGATATCAGCGCAGTGTTTACGATTTTTTGCTCGGGGATATGCGGGTGGTCTTGCAATTCCAGAAAGAAATTTTCAGTACCGAATACATCAAGATACTGACGCAATACCGGCTCTGGATCAGTTCCGCGCAGAATAGACTGCGCAATCTGTCCGTTGATGCATGCAGAGCTCGCGATAAGCCCATCTCCGTATTCACGCAACAGTTCAAAATCAATCCTCGGTTTATAATAAAAACCCTCCAAATGAGCTTTTGTGATCATTTTGAGGAGGTTATGGTACCCAGCTGTTGTGCGCGCTATCAAGATGAGGTGAAACCGTTCATCGTCAATGCGTCCCGCCTTCTTGTGCCTGCCACGGGACGTGACGTACGTCTCAACGCCGATCAAGGGCTTTACGCCAGCCGCCGTGCAAGCCTGATAAAACTCTATTGCGCCATACAGCGATTCATGGTCCGTGAGAGCGATAGCCTTCATGCCAAACCCCTTTGCTCGTTCAACCAGTAATGGAATCTTCGCAAGTCCGTCCAATAGGCTAAAATGGCTGTGCGTATGAAGATGAACAAAGTCCATAATTACTCCGTTTCTCGAGTACTCCGTTTTGACTTTTGTTTCGATAAACCTTTCTTTTCGACAATCTGCGTGAGTACTGACTTCATTACACCGCCAACCATATCTACTGTTGCTTTGAGCCCGCATAATTTACCCGCAAGATCATGAAATGTCTGCAAAAAACGTTCCGTCCTATCCTCAATCAGATCGCATAACGTATGGATGCGTTTCAATATCATGATGAGGTGATACAACGCAATAGAAATAAATACTGTCAGCAGTATGATTGCTGTCGCGAGTACTGTATACAAAAAATCGGCGATTGTCATAGAAAAAAATGTGAATTATTCGTTAGCGCTAAGGGTAAAAGTGTAGTCAAACAATTCTCCGCCTTGATCAACTGAAAGAGTTATGGTGGAGCCAGCTGCATACTGTTGTATGATATCGCTCAATGATCTGTTCGCATCGATCGATTCTTTGTTTACAGATTTAATAATATCTCCGCCATGCAATCGCATTACATTTCCATCCGTAGCTGAAAGCGGATACGAAACAGATTTTTTTCCTTCGAGTTGCGCTCCGCGTATACTGCCCTGTTTCTCCTCATGATATGTGACCCAAGAAAGATCCTTGTAGCGTATGGGAAGGTTTGTACGGAGCGCCGCACCGCTCCTGAAGAGGGATGGCAGTATGTTTCGTATAAAAGCTCCCGGGATAATTCCTTGGCTTGCAGTGAATCCAACAAATACCCCGTCAGTCGAAAATACCGGCAAGTCCTGCTTGTCTGTCGGAAACCTTTGTTCAAAATTGTGTCTCTTTGAAATCGTAGAGGGTTTTATATCTGACAATGCGGCATCATCAGGATATCCGTTCCCCGTCACAAGGAGCGGCTGGATTGTCTGAAAACCATATACGAGAACCCCCGCAAAATTATCAGTGAGCTTACTCGGATCGAGAAAGTTAACAGGCTTCGATGCAGTGGAATCTGATTTTGCATACCAGATATTGAAAGCGGGATCTTGGGCAACTTTTACCACCTTGGACGCATTGTTTTTACTGTCAATGATCAATAGATCCGCGGTATTTTTTGGCACAGAACCGGCAAATGCAGCCCACCCATCAGATGATAGTGAAACGCCATACAGCGGACTGCGTTCTTGCTTTTCATCGGAAGGAGAAATCAATTTCACGATACTCCCCTTACTATCGGGGATACGATCGGTGAGTGCATCATACGATATCATAATAGGTTGTTGCACGACTTGCTGCCCTTCATATCTGATATTCTCTGTCGAGACAACGGTACCTGCCAGTAATGCGCCAAGAATACCGCCAAACACACTAACAATTATTGCGGAGAACAATACTCCAAGAGTGTGCCTCATAAGCGTATATAAATCTATCTCCAAATGCTTGTTATCAGTATCAATAATAGCATGATAGCGGCGGCAAGCAAAGTATGCTTCATGCGATAATCGAGCAGTGCATCAAGCAGTACAACAGATGCAATGGTTACGATTGCCGTGAGAGGCAGATAAGAGAGCGGAAGCCAGGTAAGCGAATAGATGATCTGCGCAAGTACTACGGCCGCGATGCCGATAAGGATAATGATTTGGTTGTTCTGCAAGCCTCGTTCATAAAAATAAATCGACATGATCGACAGATACAGCGCAAGATACGGAACAATGGTCATCCAAAGCGGGATATCAAGAAAATAAAGCAGAGCAAATAGAAGAAGTGATAGCATACAAGCAAGCGCAACAACCAGCATTGCAAAAGCTCCGATGAAAATAGGTGATGGCTGCCCCTGCTCTTTTTGCCGCTCTAGCCGTGAAGGGAGAGCATGAAGGTAGATGCCGGAAATAATTGCATTAATTGCAACGACCATACCAATTGCGAAGGAATTGTCGAGGAAGACAACTGCCACAGCAGTTGAAAGGTATAATACGATCGGTGGCGCAGATAAAGCGGTGACCGTTTTTTTTGATAGAGATGATGGAAATAAAAAATAAAGCAGCGCATCCGATAAGACAAAAGCGGCGATGGCAAAATAAAGATAAAAATTCTCAAAGAAAACCCCGGCAAACAGCAAGACTGTTTGGATAAGCGGTATTGCAAGTATAAGTATGGTGCGGATTGGTAACATATTAAAGTTATTCTACCTTATATAAGGTATGCGTCTGTCGAGCTGTTTGCGACCAGTCATAACGCACAGCACGCCTTCGACAGTTTCTCTGAAGTTCTTTTTGCAGTGGTTCATCACTATTATACCGCGCTATCGTTTTTGCCATATCCTTTGAGTCGAACGGATCAAAATACAGAGCTGCCTCGCCAAGTATTTCAGTAAACACGGGGATGCGCGACACTATCGAAGGCAGTTCGTAGTACAGCGCTTCAACAGCAGGCAGTCCAAACCCCTCCTGAAGCGAGGGTACAATCAATCCCTTTGCATGCCCATAAAGCCACGATAACTGGCTGTCCGGTATCATACCCAAGTGGATAATCATGTTCTCAAGCCCATGCCGGCGAATAGAGAACATTATACGATCACGAAACACATCCTCCTGCCCGCAAAGTACTAATGGTACCTGAAAGCGTTTTTCTTTCAAAATGCCCCATGCAGCGATGAGCCGCTCGATATTTTTATGAGGATAGGAACTTCCCACTGCCAGATAGAATGGCGCTTGTATGCCAGCAGGCTGCTCTTCGGATGCCGATGGCTGCACAATACCATTATAAATCACAGTAATACGATCAGAATTGATCCGCAAGTGCTTCACAATATCAGATTTGACTGCTTGCGAAACAGCTATGATATGGCGCGCGCGCGCAACGGCGCAACGAATGATTATACGGTATGCGGCATAGGTTAACTCATATCGCATTCGAGATCTAGTTGATGCCGCGAGCCGCGATGAATGCGGCGATGTCAGCATTGTCAGATCATGGATGGTGACGATATAGGGTCGTAGACAAACGAGTGGAACATTAAAATGCGGATAATGCATGAAATCGATACGATATCGCCATGACAAATATGGTATGACAATCTGTTCGGCGAGCGAGTACCATCGTACGTCAGCAAGAACTTTATGAAAGCGGGGGTTTGTTGGTTGGTATTGATCCCATGCTGCCTTTGTAAGAAAGACATAGTAGGTGTTCGCATCATCGATCCTTTCAAGGGCCGATATGAGCTGCTGGACATAACGGCCGATGCCATATCCCGAATGATAGAGCCGCGCATCAATACCGATTTTTTTTTGAGATAGTTCCCTAGAATGACTCATATGCTTCTTGTAGTAATGCCATAGTACGATCAGCTGCTGTATCCCAGGAGTATTGCAGAGAGCGTTTCTTTCCTGCTTGCACAAGCCATTGTGCAATGTCAGGTTTGCTGACGTCATGGAGAGCAGAAACAAGCGAACCTTCATCGTAGGGATCAAATGGATAGTATGCATCCATCCCAACTTCGGAAATACCAGAGCAGGACGAAGCTATTACAGAAATACCGGCCGTAAATGCTTCTAGAATCGGTAATCCGAATCCTTCGTAGCGAGATGGATAGATAAGAGCTGACGCGCTAGCGAGCAACGATCGGTACATCTTGCTTGATACCGTACCAAGATACAAGACATTTTCTGCTTGTGGTAAACTCGATTGAAGGCCAGTAATAACTAAGCGTTTTTTTCTTAGAGCATCATTTGGCTTGCATGCTTTCACCCATGACGAAATAAGAAATTGCAGGTTTTTTCTTCCTGCTCCCATGCCAGGCGCTAAAAAAAAGTCTTCGGCAATACCTATTTCTTCACGTGCGGTCGGAACGGCGCCACATATAAAATCATCATGACCATGGGGAATCGCTGTGATTTTTTTTTCATCGATGCCGTACTGTTCAACGATTTCGTGGCGCGTATGATCGGATACTGCGATTATGCGCGATGCACGCCGAATCAAACGTTCTACGCCAATCGAACTATGCCAGAGCCGGCTTCGCCATGTAAATGTTTCAGGATAATGGAAAAATGAAAGATCGTGAATGGTCACTACGAGGGGGATACGCGTATTGATTGCGGCATAATTTATGTTTGGCATGAATATGATATCCGGATTCATGCCGGTACCGTTACGTACAAACGAATCAAGTTGCGGACGTTGCGCTGTGCGCATTGCCATGTTTAACAGCTTGTTCGGAACGGTTGCTCTTAGAACACTGCAATTTTTTTGTATGTCGAAATTTACAATCGACTGATTTTTCTTAAGCCCGCTAAAGAATAAAAAGAAGCGATGCTGCGGGTTGCGTCGTGCAAGAGCCGCAATGATTGACTTTGCATAATGCGGTATGCCTCCAACACCATCAGCAAGACATCGTGAATCAATCAAAATATTCATAAGAGGTCTAGAGAAGGCGGTAGTATACTTTACTGCCAAAACGCAAATCAACATAATCGATATCGCGTTTTTTTTCCTTTAGCTTCTCGTTGAATAGCGTCTGGAGGCGATCAAGCTGCTCTTGGGGTGCGGTGAGCGTACTAAATCGCGCTTCCCATCCGTACTTTGTCATTACGGCGTAATCCGGTTCCTTGCCATCGATACGAAAGAATAGCGCCTTCATTTTTGTCGCATCCATCAATTTTTTTACCTCACTGATATGCGCCAATTGGTTATCAGTCAAGATTTGTGCGCTCGCGTCAGGAGGTATGGAATTGCCATTTAAAAAAATCAATGGGATGGTTGGTACGTCTTGCTTCAAAGGCTTTGAGAGCGCCGATCTGCCAAGTTGCTTATAGGACAAAATAAATGTCGGATAAAACTCAATTGATTCAGGATCAATCTGGCGGCCAAGCGTACCGCGAGTTGTAATGTCATAAAAAGATCCGTCCGCATATGCCAGAAAGCGAAACGGTTTTGCTGTTATCGAGATTCTAATAGTTGAAGGAAACTTTTTCTTTATGGCAAGTTGCTCTACTTGAAATGTATCTCGCAGCAATTTTTCGGAATCATGAGGGTTAAACATCAGAATGTTGCCGGGATTGAACAAACCTCGTTTGGTATCCATATATGCAAATACGTTGGATCGAACGTCAGATTCGCTTATGCCTTTTGCTTCAACAGAAATATATTCGATGGAAAAAAAACGCGAAAACAAAATGAGCCAGAACGTTGTTGGGATAAGTAGTACTACACCAAATAACGCTAGTATGATCCACAGCCGATTACGCGATTTTTTTTCCTGCGCCATTGGTGCCAAGTTTTATGAGCGACGATTTATAGCGAAGTGGCCGATATGCTTTCATGCGGCGTATCGTAATAGATTTTTTGATCCGCACCGCAAGGTTTTTTCGTAATTCTTGTATGCTGATGGCATGATCATATCCAAGGCAGATAACATCAGGAGAAATTTTTTTTATGAGCCGCAGATGGTCATACAAGTCACCTAATACCGCGCGATCGACAATTCTTACTGCTTGCACAAGAGTAAGGCGCTCATGTTCCGAAAAACGAGGGGTGTGTTTTTTTTCTTTCTTTACAGATACGTCACGGGCAATGATGACAGTGAGATGAGTGCCGAATCGTTTCGCTTGGCGTAAATATGAGAGGTGACCGGGATGCAGCACATCAAAGGTGCCAAACGCTAACACGTTGACTTTCGTTACTTTATTTTTCATTCCGTAGCGTGGGAAACAAAATCACTTCTTTGACGGTATGAACATTCGCAAGAAGTGCGGTAAGCCGATCAATGCCGATTCCCAATCCAGCAGTGGGTGGCATGCCATGCTCAAGCGCCATAAGGAAGTCGTCATCAGTGCGGTGCGCCTCCTCATCGCCTCGATTACGCTGGGATTCCTGCTCTGCAAAACGCGCCGCCTGATCAATCGGATCATTTAATTCAGAAAATGCATTTACCAACTCTTTACCGGCAATGATAAGCTGAAATCGCTCAACCTGGTCCGGATTAGTATGTTTTCTTTTCGAAAGCGGCGATAACACTACAGGGTGATCCATTAAAAAGGTTGGTTGTATGAGTGACGGCAAGACATATTTCTTCGTGAGTTCATCGATCATTTGAGCGAGTGATGACGTATCGTTGAGGCTGATTTGCCGCTTTTTGCATTCTTCGTGAAGTGCGCGCTCGTCACGTAAGATAGGCAGTGCGATATCGCTTGCCTGTGATAGAGCATCAAAATAGTCGATTCGCTTAAATGATTCCGCAACATCTATCGTGTGCTCTTCAAACGTGAAATGCAATTCGTGATGGAGTGTCTGAACCAATTCGCGGAACAACTCTTCCATAAGTGCCATTAAGTCCGTATAATCCGCATAAGCCATATATGCTTCCAGCATGGTAAATTCAGGATTATGTGAATGGTCAATGCCTTCATTGCGAAAACAGCGGGCTATCTCATAGACTCGTTCGTACCCTCCGACAATCAAACGCTTCAGATACAGTTCAGGCGCAATTCGCAGATACATATCCTGGTCAAGCGCATTGTGGTGCGTAGCAAAGGGACGTGCGGCAGCGCCTCCAGCGAGCGGTTGAAGAATCGGCGTTTCAACCTCATGAAACGAACGTGTGTCAAAAAAGTTCCGTATTGAGCGTATGAGCAGTGTCCTTTTCTGAAATATCTCTCGGATACTAGGATTTGCGATGAGGTCAAGATATCGTTTGCGATATCGAACTTCGACATCGCTCAGGCCGTGCCATTTCTCGGGGAGCGGCAAGATTGATTTTGATAATAAACGCGACCGTGAAGCATGCACTGTCTTCTCACCCATTTTTGTACGGAACATCGTGCCATGAACTTCCAAAAAATCTCCCAAATCGAGATATTCCTTTGCAAGGATAAACTCATCCGGCGCGACATCATCCTTACGTATATATACTTGTAATGGAGAGGTGGCATCCTCAATAGTCAAAAAGATGGATCCGCCGTGTCTGCGGATTGTTTTGATGCGCCCAACTACTGTCACTGCAAGCTTTGCAGCAACAAGATCATCAAAATCTCTGACACATTGCTGGCATGTATGGGTACGCTGAACATCGGATGGATACGGAATCAATCCTCTCTTTTTTATCTCATTTAGTTTATTGATGCGCGCATCTCGTTCCTCTAAAACTGACATATGACACGGGTGACGTAATGAATTATTCTTATACGAGTATACACGAAAGATATAAAAAAAGAAGCCCCAAAAAGGGGCTCCTTACTGCAAGGCTCGTTTCAGACAATATCAATAATCGTATATTCAAGTTCACCGCGAGGAACCCTGATTGACACGCGTTCGCCTCTTGTCCGATTCAGAAAGGCACGTCCGATCGGTGATTCATTTGATATGCGAAATTGGACTGGGTCAGCTTCTTCTGATCCGACTATGGTGTAGGTACATCGATTTCCATTACATTCCACCACAACCGACGATCCGATTCTCACAGATATATCGCCACTCCCATGGTTGTCATCAATAATAGCGGAATCCTTCAACTTTGCTTCGATATCCGCAATTTTGGATTCAAGCATTGCTTGAGCATCCTTTGCCTCTGCGTACTCTGCATTCTCTTTCAAATCTCCTAATTCTTTTGCAGCCGCAATGCGCGCAATGACCTCTTTTCTTGCGGGCCCTTTTAGGATCTCGAGTTCTTCATGAAGTTTTTGCAAACCTTGCTTGGTAATATAATGCGGCATACATTCTTGTATTAGATTCTATGCCAGTATAAGGAATTACGGGGCTTTGTCAAGTAGCGGGAGGTAGTCGCGATAATACCATGAGAGAAAATTGTACGCGGCCAATATAGCGGATTTGCTCCCCTCCTCCCCTTCTTCAATCAGCACGGTGATCACAAGCCGCGGATCATTGAAAGGAGCCCAGCCGGTAAACCATGCATGAGGAGCTTTATCAGTACTCCATTGAGCAGTACCTGTCTTACCCGCAGCCTCTATGGGAAGTAATGATAAACGCCGGGCACTGCCGCTCATAACAGCTTCACGCAATCCCTGCCGGACTGTTTCTGTCGCATCAGGAGGCAAGACATCACTACGGTAAACTCTCGGAATGATCTCACGGTTTTTTTCTGGCAAACCCGCGCCTTCGATCCGCTTCACAACATGCGGAATATAATTTTTTCCGCCATTGGCAAAATAGGCTGTATAGAGATTGACCTGCAGAGGAGCAACCAGTACATCGCCCTGACCTATCGCGATATGATACGTGTCACCGATATACCACCTCTCGCCTTTTTTCTTGAGTTTCCATTCGGGAGATGGGACAAATCCTACTGCCTCATTCGGCAGATCAATGCCTGTTTTAGATCCAATTCCGAATTTTTCAAAGTAAGCAACTAGCCTATCGACACCTAATCCCTCAAAATTATCATACCCTCCGCCGATATAGTAAAAGAATGTGTTGACTGATTCCGCAAGAGCCTTGATGACATTTGTGCGGCCATGCCCCCCTGCTTTCCAATCGGGGAATAGCCATTGGCCGATGCGGATACCGCCTGAACTTACCACCGATGTTGTCGGTGTGATAATCCCCTCTGCAAGAGCAGCGCCGGCAACAAGCATCTTTATGGTCGAACCGGATGGATAGTCACCACGAAGTCCGCGAGCGAAGAGCGGCCGGTCCGGATCATTGAGCAGCGCGGCATATTCTTGCTGTGAAATTCCCTTACTAAATATATTATTGTCATAGGCAGGTAGATTCACATAGGCAAGAATCTCTCCATTTCGGGGATCGGTGACGATCACCACACCCTTTTTTTTGCCGAATAAATCAAGTGTTTCTGATAAAAATTCCTCGGCCTCTTTTTGCATCGCATAGTCAATCGTAAGAATCAAATTGCTGCCATCACGAGCCTTCAGCTCTCCAACAACATCGTGAGGATTGCCAAGTGCGTCTATCTCGACTTGTTTTTTGCCAAATACGCCCCGCAGTTCTTGCTCATAGGACAATTCGACGCCATCCTTTCCGATTTTATCATTGAGGAAATAGGTATCGCGATTTTTATCAAATTCATCGCGTGTGATGCGTCCGGTATAGCCAAGGATATGGGCAAGACTCTTTACGGAGCCAAGTTCGTAGTTGCGTATTTCTTCCGGAACGATTTCTACTCCTGCCACACCGGCAAATGCTGCGGTTAGCAACAGTGTGTCCTCCCGTGAGACATTGTCGCGCAATAGTGCGGTACCGCCCGCAGCAGCAGCATTGGAGATAGCGTTCTCAATCTCATGTGTATCAATAGTAAGTTTTTTGGAGATCAAATCGAGTATTTCTGTTCGTTTATCGCTATTAGATGGCAGCCCCTTCGGATCAAGCATTACTGCAAAGTCGGCAGCATTGCTTACCAGTCTCCTGCCGTTGCGATCAAAAATCGTGCCGCGATGGGCAGGGATAATATATTCACGCAGCTTATTTTTTTGCGATAGAGCAAACAACCCTTGTCCCTGCACTACTTGTAATTGAGCTGATTTGAAAAAAAATATTCCGAGGGTAGCAAGAATAATGATAAATGATATCGTACGAACTTGTTGTGATATCGTAACCCCGAGATATTGCCGGCCGTGCGTGTCACGCACATCAACGGATGATTCAACCCAATCTTGCGGTTGATGCGCCGTGCGTACAAAATGTTCAGATAATTCTTTGATCGGCTGAAAAAAGATGTCGCGGCTCATATGCTTTTTGCATTCAAGGGGCTGCTTTCTATGCTGTATCCGTAGCGAATCTCCGTTCCTCTTCGTAAAACTGCATAGAGTACGATACTTGGCGCAAGCCAGAACACAACTTGTTTTCCTCCATGCAGCATAAGAGAAACCGGATCAATCGACAACGGCGATCGGAGAATAAAATTTGCGATCCAAAACAGTGATACCTCAAGAAGCAGAAAAAGCGACGATGATAATACATACATCACGATAAACGATAGTACGCTTCGATGAGTGAGGATGCGCCGCAGCATAACAAGAGACAGGGATAGGACAAGGGGGTACGTAATCAGATAGATACCCGGCAATGGTTGAAACGCATCAAGAAGCAAGCCGAGTCCAGCGCCAAGGACAACGATTGCATACGAACGGAAGATAAAGAGGAGCACAAATGGGGTTAGATAAAAAACGAGCGGGTCAATGAGACCCACCAGAATTGCGGTGTATTCCACGATAATGAGGAATGCAATGAAGGCTTGCATCATCCCTGCTTCAAAAATGATGAGAACTTAGATGCCATCAATTTTTTAAGCGCATCAAGTGCGCGAGCAAATGCTTCTTTCGCGTTTGATTCTAACCGATAACGGTCGCCAACGATTGATTCGTCGATTTCTACCCGTAGTACATTTTGATTCCCATCCATTGTCACTCGAAAGTATCCATCTTTCGAGGAACCTGTCATCTGCTCTTTTGCCAGTGCGGATTGCAACTCCTTTGCTTCTTTCCGCATTGAATGAAGATCCTTTAGTTTATCAAGCATTCCCATACATTAATGGTTACTGTCATCCCGAGCCTTGTCGAGGGATCCCGGATTCGAAGCATCTACCCGTCGGGATTCCTCGCTAACACTCGGAATGACACAAAATATTATATCTTAGACAACGGACATTTTTCATGCGCATGCTTTTTTGCAGGGCAGATATACCTGCCATAGAGCACCAAAAGGTTTGCAAATTCAAACCACAGTTTTTTTGGTACGATCCGCATGAGATCTTGCTCAATCTTAGATGGATTCGAGTGTGTTGTCAAACCAAGTTTCTGCGACAGACGTATCATGTGCGTATCCACAACAACTCCTTCAGCTATTCCGTAAAGATTTCCGAGGACCACATTTGCGGTCTTACGCGCAACACCCGGTATAGCAAGCATTTCATTGATTGTTCGCGGCAGCTTGCCCCCATAGGTGTGCCGGACTACTCGAGCAGCAGCAAGAATGTTTTTTGCCTTGTTACGATAAAAACCAGTTGAGTAAATCTCTTTTTCTAACTCGGATTGCTTCAATGCCAGATAGTCATTCAGATCAGGATACTTTTGAAACAGTTCCGCTGTCACCTCGTTTACTTTTTTGTCAGTGCATTGAGCAGATAAAATAACAGCTACCAGCAACTGCCACGGGGACCGATATACCAATTCCGTTCCCTTCGCATACGGAAAGAGCTTACGTAGGATACGCAACATTCGAGCAATCCTTTTCTTCTTCTTCAATATAGCAACATCGGCTGTTCTTTCTGTCATAACCCAGATCTTCAACTCGTCAATGAATCGTTGCCCCGGGTGTAACTTCCGATACCGGCCGTAAAAGTATGGGCTCCCCATCCCCTGCGGCAAGGAGCATGCCTTGACTTTCAAGTCCCATCAGCATCCTCGGTGCGAGATTTGCGATGACAATAATCTGTGTTTGTACAATCTGCTCCGGCGCGTATGCCTTGCCGATACCGGCGAGTATCTGCCGCGGCGATGCTTCACCAATATCGACAGACAACTTCAAAAGTTTGTTTGATCCTTCGACTCGTTCTGCACTCAATACAGTGCCGACACGCAAATCTAATTTTGCAAAATCATCATAAGATATTTGCTGTTGTTCCATATAATAACTCTATTGAGAATATAAAATTCTATATGTCATCCCGAGCTTGTCGAGGAATCCCGTGAGGCGATCACCATATAATCATAGATCCCTCACTTCGTTCGGGATGACAGCTTTGACTTTCGTTTTTGTACCTTAGGAGCGCTCGTAGCGCGTTCTATCCATCGCAGATATTCCTTACTCCCCCGCTCTATCGGAACTGCAATAATTTCTGGATCTTCGTACGGATGATGCCGTTTAATAAAGCGTTCTATGGCATCATATTTTGCCGAGGTAGTTTTTATATGGCAAAACCACTCTTCCTCTGTCTGGAGCTTTCCTCGCCATTGAAACGTACTGCGGATGGGACCAAACACTTGCGCGCATGCAGCCAGCCCTTCTCTAACAGACTCATCGGCAATATATTCGGCATCTGACCGATCTGGGTATGTGACGATGACAATGAATATTTTTGTTTTCATACATTTCGGATGCGCATCTACCCGCCTTCGCCAAGGCTCCGGCGTGGTTCCGCTCCATAATATTTTTTGAACGAAACCACGAATGAAAAATTATGGAGCTTCACAAAAATTTCCACGGAAAACCCTTCTTTATTGGCAGGCTAAAGCCTGCTGCTCCTTGATGGCCTCCCCCGCCATATTTCATCGCAAGTTTTGATACATCAACCTTGCCATCAGAACGAAGCGAAACATGCAGTTTTTCCTTCTCAAAATACCAGCTAATGCCAAATGGCGCGCCAAGTTTAGAATACAGCGCATTCGCAAGTTCAGAATAGAAGACCGGACTATTGATTGCAAGGGTTCGGCTGCCTTCAAAGAGTACCGGCGTTGCATTTGTTAGGGTCTTTTCAATCACCCGTTGATCTGCCTTCCGCAAAAGTTTTCCTAATTTCAAGATTTCTTTTCTTCGAGCAGTGTTTTCAAAATCCTTCGCTAGTATATTGTATGTCTTGAATTCAAAATCCTGCGTCGCAATATATGACAGGTATTCGCGCGTATTGGCGATACGATGGGTGTAGAGATCGTGATCCTGTATGATACGAAGCAAGAAAGGAGGTTTTTTTTTCGGATGAAAGTAATTCCATGACAGCATACACCCTGACTGCGTCAGGCTGTACCGGTAATCATCGGCAGCGCGCGTTGCACCTTCATGGCTTTTGTGATGGTCGAGAATCGTGGTACGTGATGCTTTTTTCTGGATTACCCGCATCGCATCTGCTGAATAAGTGAAGTCGATAAAATACAGCTCCTTGCCTTGCAATCCTTTTGGCGGATTCTCTTGATGCTCAAGACCGATGTATGTTGCTTTAGCTCCAAATCGTTTCCATGCCGCCCACGCTCCGGCAAAGCCATCAAAGCAGTCGTTGTGGTAAAGAACTACGGTATTCTTCATGTTATGCTCTCGCATAAAGATGCGACTGCCTGAATGGATCGATCTTGACTACTTGTTTTGCTTCGTTGTCTGTAATCACCTTCTTATGCACTAACAATTGAATCAATGCGAGTACTATGAAATCCTCATGCGTGGGGACATTCTCCTTGAGATAATCCATTATCTCATCGGTTGTGACACCGTATTTTTTGCTCTTTTTTGGCATATTTCTTTGAATTATTGGCTATTTTTGAAGTATAGCATATAAGTTTTTTCTTTGAAATCGATTAGTTAATTGTATCTACAGGCAGAACGTCTATCTCGCGATCAAACGGATACCATTCTTTCGAGAGTGAAATGACAGCACCGCGAATCGCGTTTTGATATTTTTTGAAAAAATACCGTAGACCGCTTACATCGTCATCTCGAATTGTTGCTTTCGCTTTTATTTCAAAGAGTTTGAGGGCTGTTCCATCCTCAACAACAAGATCTACTTCGTGTCCCTGCTTGTCGCGTGCATAATACAGCGGAGCGCTTTTGCCTCGAAAAAGATAGCTTTTAAGAATCTCGCCAACAACGTGCGTTTCAAAAAATGCTCCTGCCATTGCTCCTGCTTCAATAGTTTCTGGCGATTGCCAACGGGTCAAAAATGCGGCAAGGCCCGTGTCTAAAAAGTAAAGTTTTGGGGATTTGATCAAACGCTTTGAGCGATTTGGAAAATATGGCTGGAGGAGATAAATATGATTTGTTGCTTCCAAAATACTTATCCATTCTCTCGCTGCGTGTACGGAGATGCCCGCGTCACGAGCAAGATCTGAATAGTTCAACATGGTACCCGTGCGCGCCGCGCAAAGACGCAAAAAGGTATGAAATTCAGAAATTTTCGTTACACCGAACAATTCGCGAAGGTCACGGTCAATGTAAGACTGAATGTACGAATTATAAAACTGCTCGAGTTCAGGAGCGTGTGGAATCCACATCTGCGGGAAAGACCCGCGCAAAATGCGATCGTAAACGTTGAGGGTACTTTTGCGAGAATGTTTCATTTTTGTACCCGAAAGGAATCGGGGATGAGTTTTTTTGGGGATATGCATGATTTCTCCTGATGAAAATCCCAAAAGAGTTACGATTGCGATGCGTCCAGCAAGCGACTCCTGAATATGCTTCATTGAAGAAAACTGCTGGGACCCGGTAAGCCAGTATTGCCCTCGCGTCTCCCGTTCATCAACCCGCCTCTTCAATACGGGAAGGAGCTCTGGCGCATACTGCACCTCATCAATGATAAGCGGTGAGCGATAGCGATCGAGAAAAAGTTCGGGATCTTTGCGAGCAAGTTCTCGCAAGCGAAAATCGTCGAGCGAAACGAACGCCATACCTCGTGAACGACCGCAGTGCCGCAGCAGCGTAGTCTTGCCGACCTGCCGCGGACCGCCAAGATAGAGTATCTTAAAAGATAGGTGAAGCGCGCGAATAGTATCTTCAAGATAGCGCTTGATATACATAGGTACTGTAAAAAGAGTGATATGACTATTTTAATCTATCAAATTAAATTAGTCAATAGTAACATTTCATGAGTTATAGTATACTCGGATCACTTACAGAAAATGGTGGCTGCCCCACTGCTGGATAAGGAGCTGGCGATTGCCGGATAGGCGGCCGGTTTCATAGCCGAACTGGGCAAGGTTATGGGTGGATCCGGCGTAGCAAATATTGTACTCCATAATAATGAGTGGGTGGGGATAAGTTGCTAATTACAGATTCGACGAGATTGATATAATGTTTTTGTCTTAATCATGAGAAGAACACTATGAAAAAACTAAGGCGATTTTTAGCACTTGTTAGTATCTCGGCAGTATTATTTGGTGGCTACCCGCCGCCGACATTTGCGGACACTGTCTCAAGCTCAAACGTCTCGATACGCAATCTGACGTCAAACAGCGTGACAATCTGCTATACATTGAGCGGTTCCGGATATGGCAAAGTCTATTACGGCCCAACAACTGCGTATGGATTCGCCTATCAGGAAGAAGCGGCCTCGGACTGCGGGAAGATCATCCGCCTAAGCAACCTTACGCCGGGAACGACATATAACTACAAAATCGTTTCATGGCCGGCAAATGGGACTGAAGGAAACGATGGCGCCTCATCTCCTAATTACGTCTTTGCAACGCCGGCATCAGATACGGTACCGCCCGGCAATGTGGCTGATGGCAAAGCTAATCTCGGCTCTGCAGCAACAGCGACTGCAACGCATGATTCGGTGACGTTTAATTGGAAGACCCCCGGGGACGACGGATGGAATGCCGGCTCCGGCCCTGCCCGCTACCAGGTGAAATACCAAAAGCACGGCGGCACCCTCTTCCAGAGCCCGTCAGATGGCGGCTTTTGGAATAGCGCGCCGGAAATCGCGGCAGCACAGCTTGCGTTTGCACCGACATTGCCCGCAACGATGGGGATAACGCAGTCACTGACAATTTCAGGGCTGGAAGCAAACACAACCTATCGTTTTGGCGTGCTTTCGTATGATGCGGCCGGAAATGCATCAAACCTTCCCGGTATCTGGGATATCAAAACAGCAGCGACGCCGACTGACACATTTCCTCCAGCACAAATTACAGGGTTGAAAGTTGATACGGTGACGACAACGTCCATCGCTTTTTCGTGGACCGCGCCATGGGATCCGGGCATCAACTCAACTCCCCAAGCCGCTTCGCGATACGAAATCCGCTACAAGCTCACCCCGATTGAAACAGAATCTGATTGGCAATCATCGCTTGTTGCTACCAATCCTGTGCCTCCCACTCCTGTTTCGGGCGGCACCATGCAGTCATATACCTTAAACGGCTTAACCGCCGGCAAAACATATTATCTTGCCATCCGCGCCTACGATGCGGGCGGCCTTGCTTCGACTCTGAACACGACTTTTACCGGCACAACAACCCAGCCGGACACCACGCCGCCGGTGGTCAGCAATGTGCGCGCAACAAACATCAGCCAGACATCTGCAATAATTTCGTTTGACCTCGATGAGCCCGGAAAAGCAAAGGTTGAATACAAGCTCGATGGCGGAGTTCTCGTCGCGAGCCCGGAAATCACCGTGGCGAAAGACAACATTAAAAGCATCGGCATCTACCTTCCAAATCTGACAAAAGGAACCGCGTACACGTACCAAATCATGGCAACAAATGAAACAGGACTGTCAACAACGCAGCCAAACTTCTCCTTTACAACACTGTCTGACACGCAGTCCACATCCACCCCGCCGACAACTCCGAATACACCTACACTGTCAAATGTCAGGATCGCAGAAATTTTTCGAGACGGAGCAAAGATCGAAGGAACATCAAACCAGCAAGTGACAATGAAAGTAGAGTATGGAACAACATCACAGCATGGGACAATCTCGCCTTTCTCATCCAATGCGGCTGCCACGCCATCGATAGAGCTGCGAGGGCTTGCGCCGGATACGATTTACTACGCTCGTGCGTATGTGAAAAATACTGATGGGGTGATATCAGCTCCCTCACAGCAGCTGCAATTCAAAACATTGTCCGCATCAACACAACCGACAAACCCGCCGATCAATAATACATTCCCTCCCGGCGATGCGTATGTCGTTGCGGTAGTAAAAGCCCCTGACGGCACACCACTGCAAGGAGCAATGGTCGGGTTGAGCACTCCATCGTATACTGCTACCCCGGGTATGCCTGTCCCCGCTGTCATGAGTTATTGGGCAAGCGGCATGACAAATGCGCAAGGTGAATACGCCTTCCCCGGCATTCCTGCCGGCACGTATGAAATGGGCGTAGCGCCCCCTTCGACTCGCACGGATCTTGGCAGTATTTCGCGCATATCAGGAGTAGTGCTCACCAGCGGCTCAACGATGCGGCAAAATGTCACCTTGCCACTCCAGACAGTCAATCCGCCGGGGCCGATCACCGAACCCCTCACTGTCTACAATGTGAACCCCGCCGGTTCATCGGACGACGGAAACTCAATATGGATCGGCTGGCAGACAAACAGGCCGGCGACATCGCGAGTCGACTATGGCGTATCGCAATCATTTGGAAGTGCGGCTGAATCCATTCCCGGCACCTACACAAACAACCACTCCATCCAGCTTACCGGCCTCACGCCAAATACGACATACTACTTTACTGTCACCTCAAAAGACTCTACCGGTAATACCGCGTCTTCCGCATCATATTCATTCCAGACCAAGCAGTCATCTGCTTCCGTGCCATTTGCGATCAAGACTGAAACGCTCTGGCCGAGGTCGGGAGACAAGACAGTGTCGGTGACGAATAAGAATATAGGAGTAGAGCTGAATAAACCATTATCATCCTCGTCCGTCACGAAAGATACCATCACGGTGAGGCCTATCGGCGCCACAGCTCCGCTCAATGGAACAATTCAAACATATCCGTACGGTATTGGATTCCAGCTTTTTGACACACTCCAGTCGGATACGACGTACGAAGTGACGATACGCGGCGGCATCAAATCGTCGAGTGGAGAAACGATTGCAAATAATTACTCTTACACGTTCACGACGCAATCAAGCACTGCCGTCGGCTCGGGCGTGATTAAAGGAATCGTAAGCGACTCCCGCGGAACGCCTATCCCAAACGCGACGGTATCGCTCTCAAATGTCTCATACACTTATTTCACGACCATAACGACAACAGCATTTGGCGAATATAGCTTCCGCAATCTTGCCGCCAACACATATATAGTGCAGGCTCATCCATCGCCGCGGCAGCAGGGCATGCGTTCGTCAGAGCAAGTGACGATTGGTTTGAGCGCAACAGAGACGCGAGAGCAAAACTTTACGATGTCTGTATCGCAATTCATGGTCAAGGGGACCGTACGCTACCCTGACAACACCCCCGTGACGGATGCGGTTGTGGAGGCATGGCGTAAAGACGGCCCGGGCTCTGTATCGGCTTACGTTGATAGCACCGGCTCGTATTGCATGAGCGTAGCGCCAGGAACATGGATGCTCTCGTTGCAATCACGTTCTGCGCGCAACTACTATGATGTTTACTCTGAAGCTCCGCAAAGCCCATGCCAGACCCTCACAACATCTGCTACGGTAGGCGGTTCTATACCATTTACGTCAGGCACAGCCACGACGCAGACGAGCACAGGATTTATACCGGCATCAAATAGCTATTTCGGCGGATCAAATTGGTATTGGTCAGGTCCGCCAAAAGAGGTTGTTGTTGGAGATAGTGCATCTCCAGTTAAACAGGCTGACTTCACGGTCACTCGCGTCAGCGCGACAAAAGTATTCGGACGCGTAGCGCGTGAAGACGGGCTTGCTCTACCGGCTGGATCAGTATCCGTACGCTTAACTGGACGATCCGACATGGCGCCGTTCAGTATTGCAAATGATGCAGACGGAAGATTTGAAGTTCCTGTGCCAGCCGGCACCTATACTCTATTAGTGGAATTACTAACGCAAAATATCGGCATCACTCCCCCGCCCCCAAAACTAATCACTCTTGCAGCAGGTGAATCAAAGGACCTTGGGACAATAATGCTTTCATCGACAAACCGCGTGATCAAAGGGGCTGTGAGAGATGATAAAAATATGCCCATTGGCAGAGTGAAAGTCGGCGCATGGAAATCATCCACGGGAGAGTCAATTTTCGGCGCAACAGATGAAAATGGTAAGTATTCATTGAAAGTATCTGATGGCGAATGGACGGTAAGCGTGATGCTAGATCCGGGGTCCGGCCTCAACATGCAAGGTCCGCCCCGCATTGTCAGGATCGCAGGACCCGAACCCGTCACAGTTGATTTCTCTGTTTCAGCTTCTGATGCTTTTGTTTCCGGCACCATCCGTACCCCGGAAGGCGCGATCCTCAACGGATTCTATGGCTTTGTCTCTGTGCAACAGAAATCTGGCGGACGTTTGCCGCAAGGCGCTCCGGTGCAGAATGGAGAGTTTACTCTGCGCTTGCCTACCGGAGAATATGTCCTGACTCTTGAAACTCTTCCAAACTCCATGAACGTGCCAGAGAGTTCTGTTTCCATCGCGCTTACAACCGGTGAACGAAAACAAGTAAACTTTACTGTTTCGGCAAAAGCGTCAAGTATTTCCGGCAGACTCGTAGATGAACGCGGATCGTTGGTTACTGGCATACCATTTAAGGTATTTACTGCTGGCAAAAATGGCGCTTGGTATTCTGCTGACGTAGATACAAGCAAAGGCACATTCAAAATGAACTTGCCGCCCGGAGATTGGTATGTTGACTATGATATCAGTGATCCGTCCGGCATCTATTTGAAGCCTCCGCAAATGCGTGGGGTAAAGGTGACAGTGCAACCGGGGCAGGATCGCTCTGTTGAGCTAAAAGCCTATCGCGCAAATGCTAGCCTAAATGGCAGGGCGATCGATACGGAAGGAAAGCCGGTACAAAATGTATGGATTGGGATTTCCACGAAAAGTTTTGCGTTCTTCTCAAAAGAAACCGCAATACAATTATCATACCTCAATGGCGACTACACGGATCAAGACGGCAAATTCAGCTTTAAGGTAAAACCGGATACTTACTACATTCGATCCTTCTTGCCTCCTTCACTTGGTTACGCAAATCCGGTGGAACAAAAAGTATCTGCCACAGCAGGAGAGACAAAAGACGTCACGCTTGTGTTCCGTCCAATCAACGTCACATTGAGCGGCACGGCGATGATTGATGGATCACCGAGTTGGGCGTTCATCTGGGCATGGTCGGATAAAGGCGGGTATACAGACGGGTACGCTGACGATGACGGTATGTACAAATTAAAAGTCGCAGCAAACGATGTATGGCATATTGCGGCAATGTCAGAAAAAGACCGGGTGGCTTACAGAAGCTCGGAGCTCACGCTGCCGATCGGAGCAGAAGAAAAAATCACGCAAAACATCAGCCTTGCGTCACTTGAGGTACGGCTCCCCGACCCCGTGACGGCAACGGCAGATTCTGACCAGCTCGCAGTAGTCAGCAACAGCGAAGGGGTGAAAGTCTCGCTCCCACCGGGCTCGGCAGGCACGGGCGGCGTGGTTGCACTCTCGATAACGCCGCAGGTCGTCACACCTTCCCAGGGTTCCTCGCGCGTTGTTGGGCTCGGATACGATGTTGATGTCCGCTCTGAACAAGGAAGAGACATATCATCCTTTAATTCGGATATTACCGTAGCTATACCGTATGAGCCGACAGAATTAAAACGCCTTGGTCTCACGCCGACCGATCTGTCTCTCCAATTCTGGGATGAAGCACGCTACAGCTGGCAACCGGTACAAAACGCGGTTGTCAATGAAGCTGACCATACGATTACGGGCACGCTCGCGCATCTTACAAAATTTGCTCTGATTGCTTCCACCCAGACAGAAACACGCGTGATCCCGCAAACCGTCTCTGCTTCGGTGACATCGACTGGGGCTGTGTCACTTGCTTGGAGCTACGCGAAAGATATTGCAAGCACTGTTAGCTACAGCAAAGTGTATCGCTCATCGACAAAAGGTGATCTTGGCAAACTCATAGTATCGTCAACGACGGCACTCAAAGCAATGGACGAAACGGCAAGTCCATCAAAAACATACTACTACACTGTCCGTAGTGTGGATCAATATAACAACGAGTCTACCAATACGGATCAGGTTGCAGTGAAAACACCGGCAGCAAAGAAAGGTGCAACATCCGTGGCAACAAAATCATTATCATTTACTGACAGACTCAAAGGAATGATTGTATTGCAGACGCAATCGCGAGGTGAGGCTTACTATATCTATCCGGTAGACGGCAAGGCGTACTCCCTTGGGCGGCCTGCCGACGCATTTGCTGTCATGCGCAAACTGGGGCTCGGCGTGAAGAACAGCTTTATCAAAGGCTATACGGAATACCCCGACAAGGTAGCTGGAAAGATCCTCATTGACGTAGATACAAAAGGTCGTGCGCATTATGTCTATCCAAAGGACCGCAAGGCATACTATCTTGGACGGCCATCAGACGCGTTTGCCATCATGCGCGAAAAAGGCCTTGGCATCAGCAATGCTGATCTTGCCAAACTCGAGGTCGTGAAGCTGTAGCAATTGTCATCCCGGACTTGATCCGGGATCCAAATCCGAATTCCGAATTTGGATTCCCGCCTACGCGGGAATGACAGAGAGGGTAGGGATGACAGTCCTTTACGGATGGATCACTGTCCCGACGAACGGCTTTCCTGTAATATACTTGTTCAGATTGGCAAAATTGGCGCCGTTCATAATGGCAACGGTCAATCCGAGTTTTTGCGCGAGCTTTGATGCGACAGGATCAAATGGCGAGTGGAGCCCTGGTTTCCATTTCGGCGGCAGTATTGCACGAAATGCTTTCCAGCTGATATCATGCAGCGGCTTTGCGTCAGCATGTACGCGCGGGTCTTTGTCGTATACAAAATCGATATTCGTAAGGTTTGCGATACGCTGAATGCCTAGGTTTTTAGCAAGAAGCACTGCGTCCATATCGGTACTGCAGCCCGGCTTCCATCCTGCGACTACGGCGACTGGCTTATCAAGGCGTATTTTTTTGGTGGGATTGGAAATCACTTCATGGTGCGCGTGCTCACCCATGATTACTTTCACAAGGTAGGCATTCAGTTCTGTTGACCGTATGCCGATCCAATCTAGTTCGAGCTGTGATGTTTTTGGCATCACGGCACGCGCTGCATCTTGATATGCACGGCAAGTCGAACCGCCTCCTACGCTCACCGCAAAACGCTTGCCGTTGCGGATATGGCGTGCTACGAGTAGTCGCAAATTTTTAAGAAATGCAACATCAACACCATCTGGCACGACGAGCGAACCGCCTACTGAAAGAAGGATTGTTTCGTGTTTCATTTTTATTGTTATGATCAAGGTTGTGGACCCAACGGGACTCGCACCCGTTTCTCTCGGTACCAACACGAGAATGTTACTGTATACACCATGGGCCCTAGGTCCACCGCTAGACACTATAATACAAAAAGAACTCTATTGCTAGAGTTCTTTTTGTTGGTACCGAGAATGATGCTATCCATGATGGATACATCCTCGTGTCTTTATAGACTATACCATACGCTTGTTCATTAGTCAAATGAACTATGAGCTGTATCCGCCAGAACCGTAGTTCTGCCGACCGCCTCCGCCGTATCCGCCACGGCTACCGCCGCCGAATGATCGACCGCCGCCGCCTGCTGGACGAGGCTGGAACGGACGCGCTTCGTTTACCGTAAGACGGCGTCCGCCGAGCTCCTTGCCATTCCACATTTCGACAGCCTTGTCGGCTTCTTCGTCGTTTTCAAATTCGACGAATCCAAAACCTTTGGAACGGCCTGAAAACTTATCTTTGATGATTGTTGCCGATGCAACCGTACCTGCCTGTGAAAACGCGTCTTTCAACTCGTCTTCAGTCGTTGTGTACGGAAGTCCGCCAACGTAGAGTTTCTTTGCCATTGTTTCGATGATTTCAATTACTTTTGTAGCACGACCTTTCCCAGCCTGCGCCAAGGCTTCGGCGGACAGGCTTGTTTCATACTGTCTCTATTGTCAGTCCATCGAAAGGAAACCCTGTCTTTGGCGACCTCCTCGGAAATACCTTGGATATTTGATAACACGTAGGAAACTTACTACTTGACTTAGATGATGGCATACTACAGGACCCCACCCTTTTTGTCAAGAAAAAAACCCCCGTCAATGCGGAGGCTTATTCATAGTTTCGCCTTTCGATCAACTATCGTGAGGAGAAAATCTCGGTAGTGTTTTCTGATTCACAAGCACGCACCGTGAGTACGTTCGTTGCTGATCGCGATATCGTGTAGCCAGACCGTGCCGCAGTCCATGTGCCGGCACCATTCGGACTTGTCGGGACCGAGGCAAGATACCCTCCCGTCACCAGACCGGTCAAGTTAGCACATGCCGTATCGTTTGTGACGGCAGTATCGCACTGCGCGTTATTATCATCGCAGCCAGTTGCTGCAGAACCATCGTTAATCATATAGACTGACCCGGCAGTCAGGCCGGAAATCGCGGCGAGATACGCACCGTCATTATCGACTTGGTGCGTTTTAGCTGCAGACAAAACCGCTGCCACGTCAGACGCGCGCCGTGCGTCACGAGTGTCTTGAAAACGCTGGAGTGGGTTCAATGCCACAAATGCCACTGCCGCTAAAATCGCGATAACCGCAATCGTGATCAGCAATTCAATAAGGGTAAAACCCTTTTTAGAGCATGATCCTTGAATTTCCTTTCTATTCATAGGATTTCATAGGTAATGATTAAAAAAA
>Ga0172370_10001701_pt1 | contig 33038 bp, 45 predicted proteins | sample LakKiv5m_FD_114538 | JGI IMG/M metagenome (GOLD analysis project Ga0172370, IMG submission 114538) | Freshwater microbial communities from Kabuno Bay, South-Kivu, Congo - kab_022012_11.5m | ecosystem: Environmental > Aquatic > Freshwater > Lake | place: Democratic Republic of the Congo...
CGAACTTCCGTTTGAGCGGGCAGAAATTGTTTTTGGATTTCAAAAATCCCTTCAAAATCCTTGCCGAAGCCGAGCCCGAGCGTAGCGAGGGCGAGGCAACAATCGCCCAAAACCCTAATTTTGAAAATTGGCGGAGGGGGCGAGATTCGAACTCGCGGTACCTTTCGGTACTCCGGTTTTCAAGACCGGTGCACTAAACCACTATGCGACCCCTCCTTAAAAAATAGCATACGATAAATATACTCGTTTTTTCCTTTTTCGTCAATAATCCTATGTTCAAAACCCCTTCGAGTGAAGGGGTTTTTATTATTGTCTCCTATATCTCTATTTTTCACTTAGCATCTTATCAATACCGGCTTTCACTTCACTATAGGGTACAGCACCGGAAATCATGACATTCTTTCCATTCTGCGCAAGAACAATACTTCCCGGTGTACCATCTACACCTGCAGTCTGACCTTCATTAAGATCATTTTGTACTTTCTGTGTAAACTTTCCACCATCCAAACATTCTTTAAATTTCCCTTCATTAATGCCGAGTTCTTTTGCAAGTGGCACCAACTGATCAAGTGCGAATCCTGTTCCGTTTGATGTTGTTCGTTCAAATATCTTATCGCTATATTCAAAAAACTTTTTCTCGCCGCCAATAGCTGCCGCACATTCAGATGCTTCTGCTTCTTTTGCCGCATTTGCATGAAAACTCAAAGGAAAATGTCTGTAAACAAACCTTACCTTATCTTTATATTCATTAAATGCCTGTTCAACAGTACTATGAAATCGCTTTGAAAATGGACATTCCATATCTGAATATTCTATTATGGCAACTTTTGCATTTTTATTTCCGCGAACACGATCTTCGGATGCAACCGGTTTTACTTGGCCTGGCGCAGCACCATTTGCCGCGGCAGAGGGATCTGGTGATGGACTTGGCGATGGTGAAGGCGTTGGGGCAGTATTTGTTCCGGAACCTGCTGCTACAAATACAGATCCGCTTCCTCCCCCTGCTTTAATGGCAAAATATGTTAATGGAATTCCCATAAGAATTACGCCAACTGCAAGTCCGCTAAAAAATATTTTCCAAGGCGTAAGAGTAATAGAAAACGTCATACTGTTTGCATTTTTGCGCTCCGGTTCTATTTGTTCTTCAATAATCACTTCTTGGGCTTGTGATTGATCAAAATCAGGATCATACGGAACATATACTTTTGCTGTTTCTGACATAGAATGGCACTTATGACTTATATAAATGTATTATGAGTGTAAAAAAAAATAGAATGTCTGTCAAGGAGGTAAAATTATAACACGCCAAGCTCTTGAAGCGCTTTTTTAAATTGTGATACTGCCTGCCGTGCCGCACCCTGACCCAATGAATACGATGCTTCATGCGCAAGCTTATTCCGTGTAATATGCGCGGGCCATACATTCCGAATCTTTGGATGCCGATATGCCGCAAGCTTCAAGCGCTCTCCAAGGCTTACTCCTCCAAAACCCATGGCTTTTAATGAATGGTCTAAAAGTTTATCCGCCTCCAATACCGCCAATTTCCAACTTATATCTTCTCGTCTACTCAGCAATTCTTCAATCTGATTCCATCGTTTTTGAATATCTTCCTTGCTTAAGCCATACAATTCCGGACGCTTAAAAAACTTTTTTACAAAAACAATGCCAGAAATAATTAGGGCAACAAAAAAAATAATTCCTATTATCCAAAGAAATAATACAATGCCGGAGATATTTATTTCTGATTCCATAGGTATTATGGAAATTAAAGAGTGGGTTTTCGTGTATGCCAATCGGTTGCCTGTTGATACTCATATCCTGCCGCAAGAATCGTTGCCTCATCAAAATGTTTTCCTAAAAGTTGCATTCCCACTGGCAACTCTTTTCCATTTCGTGTTACAAAACCACACGGCACAGACATACCGGGCACGCCTGCAATATTTGCAGATACTGTAAATACATCTGCAAGATACATTTGAAGCGGATCGCTTGTTCGTTCACCAAACACAAATGGCGCCGCTGGCGATGTAGGCGTAAGAAGGCAGTCAACTTGCAAAAAGGCTTCATGAAAATCTCGCGTCATAAGCATACGTACTTTTTGTGCTTGCTTATAATACGCATCGTAATATCCTGCGGCAAGTACATAGGTACCAAGCATGATTCTGCGTTTTGTTTCTGCACCAAAGCCCATGGAACGAGATTTCACATACACCTCTTCTAAATTGCGTGCATCATTTGCAGTAAAGCCATATCTGATACCGTCAAACCGAGCAAGATTTGCGCTTGCTTCTGCTGGCATAATTACATAATACGTTGCTAACGCATATTGTGTATGCGGTAAACTCACCGGAATAATCTCTGCACCCAAACCTCGGAATTCTTCAATAGTATCTTCTACGCATTTCTGAATATCCGCTTCCATGCCTTCGGTAAAATATTCCTTAGGAATACCAATTTTCATTCCCTTTACTCCACGTTTTAAATGTGGAACAACTGAATCTTTAGATGCGCGGCCGCTACTTGAATCGCGCGGATCAGATCCTTTAATTGCATCAAAAAGATATGCAACGTCTTCCACTGTTTTTCCAAATGGACCAATCTGATCAAATGATGATGCGAGCGCAATAAGTCCGTACCTAGATACTGCGCCATACGTTGGTTTTAACCCTGTTACTCCACAGAGCGCAGCCGGCTGACGAATAGATCCACCCGTATCAGACCCTAATGATGCAACGCATTCATCTGCTACAACTGCTGCTGCGGATCCGCCAGATGAACCGCCAGGCACTCGCGTAATATCCCATGGATTTTTTGTAGGACCGTATGCAGAATTTTCCGTAGAAGATCCCATGGCAAATTCATCAAGATTTGTTTTTCCCAAAAATATTGCACCTTCCTGTTCTAATTTTTCAATAACTGTTGCATTATAGCTTGCAACATAATTTTCTAATATCTTTGATGCCGCGGTTGCCTGAACACCGGAAATAAGAATATTATCTTTAATAGCCAGCGGCATTCCTTCTAAAAATTTCAGCGCATGACCATGCGCAATTTTTTTATCTATTACATCAGCGTGATTTAACGCTGTATCGCGCGTACACGCAAGAAAAGCATGAATATGTTCATCCACGCGATCTATCTGATCAAAACACTCCTGTACTAATTCACGACAGGAAAATTCTTTTTTTTCTAGTCCTTCATGCGCCTCGCGCATGGTATGCATATTCAGTGCCATATTATTCTTCAAATACTCCTTTCACTTTCAAAAAATCCACTGCTCTATCTGGAAATGCACGCAAGATATTTTCTCGCACATCTGGATCACATACAACAATCTCATCTGCGGCGCGAACATTTTTCAGTCCATCAACCTGATAATGATATTCCACGCCTGCGGTATCTGCTTCTTGCAGTTGTTCAACGTATTCCAAAATAGACGAGAGCTGCTCTGTAAACTTTTCTCGTTCTTCAGAGGAACATTCAAGCCGTCCTAATTTTGCAATATGATCAATGTCTTGTGGAGAAAGTGCCATATATATACTATTATTCGTGTGTGATTACTATATCACGCATATGAGCCTTGTCAACCGGCAAGCATGCCAAGAAATTCTTTTTCATGAATAATGCGCACGTCTATTTTTTTTGCTTTGTCATATTTTGATCCCGGTTCAATACCTGCAACAACATAGTCTGTTTCCTTACTTACTGATGAAGATACATCCCCGCCACGCGCACGAATTTTTTCTTTTGCTTCGTCTCGTGTAAGGGATTCCAAGGTTCCAGTAAGTACAAAAGTTTTGCCTTGCAGCGTCTGGTGCATGCGATGCGCCATGTTCTTTATGACAACGCCATTTTTTAATAATTCATGAATATATGTTTTATTTTTAGAATCTTGCATATATTCATAGATACTTTTTGCAACAACCGGACCAATGTTGGGAATGGAATCTAATGCTTCCTGGTCCGCGCTCAACAGACGTTCAAGTACTCCAAATCTCTGCGCAAGATCAAACGCAGTTTCTTCTCCAATATGATGAATGCCAAGCGCATATATAAATCGTGTGAGTTCAATATGCCTACTTGCCTGTATGGCATCAATAAGATTTTTTGCGGATTTTTCCGCAAACCGTTCTAATGGTTCAAGATCTCCTTGTTTTAATATAAAAAGATCAGCAGCAGAATAAATAAGGCCGTTATGAATGAGCTGGTCAATAATTTTTTCTCCTAAACCGTCAATGTTAAATGCCTTCTTTGATACAAAGTGAATAATCTGTTCACGTTCTTTTGCAAAACATTGTTTATTGGAACAACGAAGCGCCACCTCGCCTTCCAGCCGAATAACATGTGATCCACATACCGGACATACGTGCGGCGCGTGAATTTTTTTCTCTTGGCCGCTGCGCATTTCACGCACCACGCGAATAACTTTAGGAATAATATCTCCTGCCTTTTCAATAATAACTGTATCACCGATACGTACGTTAAGTCGTTCAATTTCATCTATATTATGAAGCGTGGCATGCGTTACGGTAGTGCCGGCAAGAAGTGTTGACTCAAATGTTGCAACAGGCGTCAGGACACCTGTGCGTCCAACTTGGAATGAGACACTTTTTAATACTGTTGTTGCTTGTTGTCCGGGAAATTTAAATGCAATCATACAGCGCGGTGTTTTTCCTACCACGCCAAGGCGCTCGCAAAGCGCATTATAATTCACCACAACTACCACACCATCTGTCCAATATGGTAATGACTCTCTTTTTTTTAAAAGATTTTTATGATACGCCACCACCGCCTGCCGATCCTTGCAATATACTTCGTGTAATAAATTTGTTTTTATGCCAATCATACGCAATAATTCATGTGTCTGTTGATGTGTTGTTATGCCGAATGATGATTCACGCATAAGCGCATAACCAAAAAAATCCAAGTGTCTGGATGCTACTATCTTGGAATCAAGTTGGCGAATACTTCCTGCAGATACATTGCGTGGATTTGCAAAAAGCGGTTCTTCTTTCTTTTTTTGCTGTTTATTTAAAGCATCAAAAACTTTTTTCTCCATAAACACCTCTCCTCTCACTTCTATATCTCCGGAAAATCCATTAAGTCTATGGCGAAATTTTTTTTCATCAATTCCTTGTCCTGAAAATGTATGGAGAAAATGATTTATCTCATGTTCGCTTGGCGTGCGTAGTTGAAGCGGAATTGCCTCTATTGTTTTTAAATTATGCGTTACGTCTTCCCCTTCTTTTCCATCTCCACGCGTAGAGCCAACTGAAAATACGCCATCTCGATATACTAAAGAAACAGCAAGGCCATCCATTTTTACTTCTGCGTAATAATCAAAATGACTATGAGGGCTGAGTTTTTTTATACGCTCTTCCCAATCAGAAAATTCTTCTTCACTAAAAACATCCTCAATGGAGAGCATGGGGATATCGTGCTTTACTTTTTTAAAACCCTCAAGCACTTCACCGGCAACACGCTGAGTTGGTGATGTCTTTGTAACAAATTCTGGATATTTTTGTTCAAGAATATACAACTCATGTTTGAGTGAATCCAGTGCTTCATCGGAGATGTCTTGTTTGTTCAGCACGTGATACAAGTACCTGTGACGATCAATAGCTTTTCGCAATGTTTGTATTCGTAGGTGTGCTTCTTGTTTTGTCATATGCATAGATAGATCCCCGCCGCCGGTTGGCTGCTTCGCAGGAATGACACGTTTCGCGTTATTTTTGTACCGGCTCTTCACTAAACAAAACAAAATCAAACATATTTGAAAGCGCGTTTTTTACAGGGAATACAACGCGACTACTTTGCTCAAATCTTCTATATGAACCCGTTGGATTCGCAGTAATATAATTAGGGATAGGAATGACTGTACCATCTGCTTTATGGATAGTAAATGTAAAACGCGATAAATCACAAAATAATGTTTTTACACGAACAATCATAGGTTTTCCTTCCATGTTATAATGACTTGAATCAAGATCGATGATCACGCTATTATTTCCAGATGACGGCTGCTGAAAATCTTTTTTTACTTGTGCATCATTCCAAGTAACATTTCCTGCTTCCCATTGTACGATACTTGTTTCAATCCACGGCTCTTGGCCTGTTGGCGCGCACTCTTTATTTTCCCAGGAAACTTTAAGCTTGCTCATGCCATCAACTCCTGAAATACCACCTGCTGCATCTGAATACAAACTCACCTGCACTGATTCGTTTTCCGGTAAAAACATTTTTTCAATTCTATCTACGCTTGATGAAAATTTTAGAGGGTCAATATTCGTTGTCCTGTTCTCTAAAAAATTCCATCCGTATCCCTGTTCCTGCGTATCTATTATTACTTGAGCGCGTGTACTATCAAGATCATTCCGATCTTCTTTACGTATCTGCCAAAGTGCATTTTCCACACCGGATTCAGAAGCATATTGCGCAATATTTGAGTAATCTACACTCCTGCCATATTGAAGTGAATTGAGTACAAATAAAACAAGTTCGCTACCTAAAATAAGAATACCAGACGTAATGATGAGTGTCATGATAAGTACTGCTCCTTTTTTTTCTGATTGAATCTTCATAATTATCGTTTATATTCTCGCGTAGAAACTGTTGTTTGAAGCGTCATGCTCGGCGATTGACCGCGCAATCCAGTTACGCGTGATGATGCCTGAAGAGCAATAGTCACTTTTGGCTGAGCGTTTGCATTATATCCCAAAGAACCATCACCTAACTCTTGCAAAGGAAAGGGATCTTTATCTGGTGTAATAAAAAACACCAACGCATTGATTCGAATGTCATTTGATGATGCTTGTTGCCATGAACCCCCCTCGTCTTCACTCATAAAAAGAAAGCATGGTTCGCGTTCATCTGTGCCGCATACAGTATTTGCATCTTTCCCGCGCTTTACTAAAAGTTTCTTTCCATCAAATGTTGTTAAGGCAAGCAACTCATTGCCAGATTGAGAAATAAGAGTAGTTTGTTGAGCATACCAGTCATATGCCACACTACCACTTTTTATACTTGAAGAAATTTTATTAATAAAAAACCGCATATCGTCTTGCAAGCGCTGAAGCGCAACAGTTCTGCGTTGAGCTTGTTGTGCACGGCTAAACACATCTGACACAATCATAATAAGTAAAGAAAATAAAAAAATAGTAATCACCATTTCTACAAGCGTGAAGCCATTTTTTTTATTTCTTTGATTCATATATATCTTCATCGCCAATTATACAACCGCTCAATAATACGAGCTGTCTGCGTTCTGCCGGCAACTTTCCATACAACTTCTGATGTTACTTGCACGCCCGCCATAACATTTGCACCGCATCCTATATTTTTTACTTCTTCACTGATACTCGTAAAACTTTTATTATCAAAATCTGTTTGTAATACATCCAAACAAATAGGATCTAAAAGTATCCGACGATAATATTGCGTAGGCACTGCTCCAGCAGAAGCCGATCCCATGTATTGCGTATATAATCCCGAATCAAGAAATACGCGATATGCTGAATCAAATTGATCAGGACACGCCGCTATATCTCCAAATAATTGAAATGGAGAAGTTGTTAAAGATATGTTTATAACCGCACAACGCCTTACGCCACCCTCAATAAGACCAGTATTCCATGCCTGATCTGAAAGCCAATTGCTGTCGCGCATATTCCGCGCAAGCTCCACTCCTTCTCGCGCTAAATTAAACGCGGTAAGACGTGTTACTGCCATTGTCTCGCTTCGTACATTTGCTGTTGTCAATCCAAGAACACCAAGAAGCCCTGTAGTTATCACGAATATGGCAGCCATAAGCTCAATAAGCGTTTGGCCACGTTGATCATGAAAAGTTTGCGTAGGTATGGACATATATTCTCTACGAACGAGTCTGCGTTTCAAATGGCTGTACAGAAATATCATCAAACATATTTTTCTGTGTTACGCATACAACACGCTGTTTAACTAATTCAAGTAATGCAAGGAAACTTACGATAATATCTGTTTTAGATGTAGCATGCTGAATCATATGATGAAAATATATCTGCATGCGAGACGCAAGTAAATCTTTAATGCGCGCCATTTTATCTTGAATACTGATACGCTCATCAAATGAAATGCCTCGTATGCGATTCACTGCGCTTCTGCGAGATGCTAAGGAAGTATATGCAGTGGCAAGCGTAATACAGGTTACTGTCTTTGGCGGAGAAAAAAATGTAGTTCGTTCACTTTGCACATACGGACGCGGATAGCCAACTGCTCCGGCAGTATACAGAGACTCAATCATTTTTGCGGCATGTTGAAATTCTTGATACAACTTGAGTTGCCGTTTAAAATCTTGAATTTCTTCCTCTTCTTCTCCTTCAAGTTGCGGTAGCAATGATCGAGATTTAATAAGAATAAGCTTTGCCGCAACTATTAAAAAATCGGCAAGTTCTTCTGCGCGATGGGTTTCCGCAAGTGAGGCAAGAAGCTGAATATAATCATCTGTAACCTTTGCTAATGATACTTCTGTAATATCAAGTTCCTCCTTTTCAATAAGCTGAAGAAGAAGATCCAGTGGCCCTTCAAATGTTCCGTATGCAATGTCAAGCATGGGAGAAATGCGCTATTTTTTCTTTGATTTTTTCTGTACTTTTTTCTTGCGTGCAATACCAAACAGGCCAATCGTAGGCTGTTCTGCTGTTAAAAAATGTTTCAGAGGAATGCGTAGAGATTCTGTAAAACTTCCTGGTGAAAAAATGCCTTGTTTATTTTTTAAAAATTTCTTATCTAAAAAAACCGGCACTTTATGATATCCGCCAAATGGCGTCACGGCGGCTTTCTTTTTTTTAAGAAAATCCCAAAGTTCTTTTTCTGAAGGAATGCGTACTTTTTTTACTTTTGCAAGTTTTGTTATTTTTTTAATATCCAATAAGCAACCAGCAGAAAGTACTGCTAAAAAAAATCCTTTTTCAGATTTCAAAAGCAATGCTTTTGCAATAGCATCTAATGACGTCCTCAATGTTGCGGCCGCATCAAATGCCGTATACACTTTTCTGTGCTGCACTACATCATGACGCACAGACTTTCCTGTGAGATAGGAAAAAAGTTTTTTGGGAATTGGCATAGGAAACAGTTAGTTATGATTTTGCGTTTATTTTTATTCCTAACTCCTTGAGCTGTTGTGGCTCTACTCCGCTTGGCGCTCCTACAGTAAGATCTCTGCCATCGCCAGTTTTTGGAAATGCAATAACTTCTCTAATACTTGATTCGCCAAGAAGAATCATAAGAAGCCTGTCTATGCCAAGTGCGATGCCGCCGTGCGGAGGCGCGCCATATTCAAATGCTTCCAGCATATGAGTAAACATGGCTCGTCGCTCTTCGCTGAATCCGATAAGCTGAAATATTTTTTCCTGGATATCTTTCCGATGAATACGAATACTCCCACCGCCGATCTCATATCCGTTCATCACGGTATCGTACTGCCATGATTTCACGCGATGTGGTTCAGTGTCTAAAAGTGCAATGTCTTCACTGCATGGCATGGTAAACATATGATGCATAGGCGCATAATGACCGTTTTCCATGTCCGGTTCAAAAAGCGGAAAGTCAATAACAAATGCCGGCGCAAGCACATCCGGATCAATGAGCCCAAGTCGCTTGCCAAGCTCTGCACGCACCTGGCCAAGTGATTCTTGTACAATACTTCGTGTATCTGCGCCAAAGAAAATAATATCACCTGCATTTGCTTGAAGTTGCGTAATAATGCGCTGAACTACATCGTCACTCAAATACTTAAGAATTGGAGATTCACTTTCAAATCCAGATCCATCTGGACGCTTTTCTTTTACTTTAATAAACGCAAGTCCTTTTGCACCATGTAATTTTGCAAGCTCTGTAAGCTCATCAATGGCCGAACGCGTAAGACGAGATACGCCTCCAGCAACGCAAAGCGCGCGTACTACTCCACCAAGAGAGATTGCGTCAGTGAATACAGCAAAACTGCATCCACGTACTGTTTCGGTGATATCATAAATTTCCATGCCAAACCGCAAGTCTGGCTTGTCAACGCCATATTTCAACATGACTTCATCATATGAAATGCGCGGAAACTGTTGAGTGAGTAAGCGTTTTTTTATAAATCCTTTTTCAGAAAGCGTTGTGACACATGTTTTAATAAGCCGTTCAACAAGATTGAGAACATCGTCTCGCTGGATAAAAGAAAGCTCTATGTCTAGTTGCGTAAATTCTGCTTGTCGATCTCCGCGCGTATCTTCATCACGCAAACATTTTGCCACTTGAAAATATCGGTCAATGCCGCCAACCATGAGAAGCTGTTTATACTGTTGCGGCGATTGCGGCAAAGAATAAAACATTCCCGGATTTTGGCGGGATGGCACTAAATAATCTCGCGCGCCTTCCGGTGTGCTTTTGGTAAGGAGTGGAGTTTCTATTTCTAAAAATTTTTCTGCCTGCAACACCGTACGAAAAGAAAATACTGCTGCATTGCGCGCTACCATGTTTCGCTTCATGCGCGACCGACGTAAATCAAGATAGCGATACTGCATGCGGCGTTCTTCATTCACTTCTTTTTCTGGTTCCTGATCTGCTTCAATTTCAAATGGCGGTGTTTTGGCCGGTGAAAGAATTTCCGCTTCTTTCACTTCTACTTCAATGGTGCCGGTAGAAATTTTTGTATTCACCATTTCATCTGGCCGTTTTAATACAGTGCCGCGAACAAGAAGAACGCATTCTGAGCGTGCCGTATCTGCAATTTCATACGCCTGCGGATGTTTATCTGGATGAAAAACTACCTGTGTCACGCCATAACGATCACGTAAATCTATAAAAATAAGCCCGCCATGATCACGACGAGAGACTACCCATCCGGTAAGTATTACATCTGTATTAACTGCAAGCGCATCAAGTTCTCCGCATGTATGTGTCCTCAACATAAATATTCACCATATTATGAATCAAAAACAAGAGTCTCATACTGCTACTCTTGTCTTGTACTATACATAAATCTCACAAAAAATGCAATAATTTTCTATGATCTCAATAAATATTTCCTCTATAATCAATGTCCCTGATTTCAATGTTTGTATCTTTTAAGATGACATATATTATTCGCACTTTTCCAATACGCAATCTATATATGTCATTTGAATCTTATCAGACATAGCTAGAGCGCATTGATCAGTGTTTCAAGTGGAATGCCTTTTCCGTGCGCATCTCTGTCCGCGTTAAATACATTGCCAAACTCTTGATGGTCTTCTTCTTGCAAGAGAAATGACCGGGCAAGCACAATTTTTACTAATGAACTCACTGGCACGTCATACATCCGCGCTTTTTTCTGTATTGCTTTCTTTAATTTTGTATCAATTTGAATTTGAAGTAGAGACATAGAATTTTATGGAATATGTATGATAGTATCATCATAGCATATTTCTAGAGAAATACAAACCCTGCTAAACATTTTTTTCACCGGAACAATGTATGGCGAGCGTTTTTCTTATCCCCTTGTCAAGAGAGAGAGAGAGAGAGTAAAATACATACAAATAAGTATTTTTTTAAAAAATATGAACTATCAAAGTATTGAATCAAAGACTCACGCTCAAGAAAATAGATGTCCGCATGGCACCCCTCTTGATGCCCTATGTAAGATATGTACTACGGAAACAAAAATAAAAAGCCAGCCAGCATGGAAAGATATTGAAGCGCTCAAGCGGCAAAGCAGAGGAACGCGGTCAAGTGAAACCTCACCATCATGCACCGTAGAAATAGAGGGAAAAAATTATACTATTGAACATGTTGAATTAGGGGAAAGTAAAACACTCCTAGAAGTACAGAATCTTCTTGAAAAAACATTTGGTAAAGAAGAGATAGATCCCCTAGAAATTATGCAACAGGCAGTGAATGGAGTAGAATTTGACGTTCCTAGTGAAGTGAAATATAAAGTATTCGCAGTCCGTGATCCTGAAGGGAAGGTAGTATCTACGGTATGCGGAGGAAATCTTGATCTTCGTGATACATCAGACAAACCAACCGGTGAAACAATGTTTATGGTAGCGTATGCTGTTACTGATAAAAACGTAAAACAAGGAGGTCTGGCGCGGGAAGCATATATCTCTGCGCTTATGGATTCGGTAAGTGAAGCAGAAAAGAATGGAAAAAAATTCACAATGGCAGCCGGAGAATGCACTTATACATCAGAGAAATTTTGGAACAAACTTGGATGGAAACGAGTCTATCTCCAAACCGGAGATGCACAAACATACACTGAAGCGCGATATGTACAAAGCGCACTTGACTTTGATGAAAAAACAGGAAAGCCGACCGAAGATGCGGGCGAAGCGCCAGAGCATCTTATGGTACGATGTTTTGATCGGCAAACCCCATCAAAAGAAAAAATACAATCTGCGATACGGGCATTTTATCGCTGGTGCAATCGATGGCCGCGCGAAGCGTTTGACAATACAAAAGCATACAAAAGAAATCAAGCATACGTTGATGACCTTGAAGCAAATTTTAAAAAAGACCTTGATCAGGCAGGGCAAATTATTCTTTTAGACGGCACAAGCAGAGAAAAAGCAAAAAAGAAAGGAGTTTCTATTCGCGAATACATTGAAGCTGATCATGGCACTGCCGGCAAAGAAGATTTTTAAGTTTCAGATCTTGACAATTTAGCCTTATAATGATATATATACTCTATCCAATTGTTCTCTTCGATTCATTTTAGAGACGCTTTTGAAAGAAGGTGGGAATAATGAAACCGGAAATTCTTGCAGTTCTCTCTATGCTACTATACGCGACTGGCAATGTTATCATTAATAGAAAACTTGCAGCCATACATCCACTCATCAATAGCGCAATTCTCTCAACTACCATGGCAATGATTGCACTCTCGGTATTATACTTCTTTCATAAACAACTCAAAATAGAGCTTGTGATGCCGGGAAGATGGGAGCTCCTCTTTCTTGCTCTATGCGGAGTGCTTTACTTCTTGGGAGATTATCTCTTTTTCTGGGCATATCACAAAGGCGGAACGCTTGGGCTTATCACTACCGTTGTGGCAATCTTTCCAGTATTTGCCGCCATCATCAATATCATAAGCGGCGGTTCATCGCCAAAAATTACCCAGCTTGCAGGAGCAGGACTTGGAATTATGGCAGTTTTCTTGGCAACGCTCTAGAAATATCACGATTCACCCTTTCTCAATGAAGGGGTTTTATTTTTTTCCAAAAAAGTTAAAAAGCCTCACCTATTCACTAATCAATAAATTTGTTACAAGAGAAACCATAACATCCTTCTCGCTTGGCTTGCTTTCCGCAATAAGAAGTGCAAGCGCAACAAGCGCGTTGTCGTTTATTTTTCGTTCACCATTTTTTTTGTAAAGATACTGATTTTTTGAAAGAAAAAAAATAAACAACAGAGATGCAACTCGTTTATTTCCATCAACAAAAGGATGTTGCTTAATAATAAAATAAAGTAAGTGTGCTGCTTTTTCTTCAAGGCTCGGATATATATCTTTACATCCAATTGCCTGACGAATACTCATAAGTATTCCTTCTACCGTGCCCTCTTGCCGTTCTGCGCCAAGAAGATTCGTATCTTCATTTTTTTTCTGCAAATGATTTTTAAGCGCGTGAATAGCACCACTTGCTTCTTCTCTGTTAATATAAGAAATTCCTTTTGTCGTGCCTTTCAAAATTTCGATAGTGCCTGTATCATATTGTTGAAGTAGAATCCAAGAATGTGCATAATCAGTAATAACAGATAAGAGGCTCTGTACCTCTGACTTACTAAAAGATTTTGATTGCATGACACTTTGAAAAAATATAATTGTTTTTTCAAGCTCTTTGAGTTTTATTGTTTGTGATTCCTTCAAGCGCTTTTCATTAATAGTATATCCTCTCAAAATATGATCCCGCAAAACACTCGTCGCCCATATACGGAATTGCGTAGCTCGCTTTGAATTTGCTCGATATCCAACAGAAAGAATCGCATCAAGACTGTAAAATTTTACCGATTTATCAGAAGTAGCAATGTGCATTTTTTGCACATTGCTTTTTTCAATTAACTCATGAGTATGGAAAATATTCCGTAAATGCTTCGTAATAACACTACGTTCAATGCCAAAAAGCCTTGACATCTCTGCCTGGCTCATCCAAATGGTTTCGTTCTCTAATGTCACCTTAATCTGAATATCTCTATGTCTCCCTTGATAAATAATGATTTCACCTCTTTTTTTATCTTGCATATTTTTTTATAGTGCTACGTCTCCTTTTTATCTGAAATAAAATCAAAAAATGCTTGGGTTTTTAATTCTTTTTCTGCATATTCAGAAACAAATGATTGCGCAAGCGCGTGCATTTTTTTGCCATCTTCCACATTACTATGCTTTGCCAATTCAAAAAGATTTTTTTCTGAAAATAAAGATTCTAGACCTGAAGAACGTTTTGGCAGGCCATAGCCGCACAGCATGCGAAATTTTATCAAAAATGCATCTGCAATACACGGCGCTTGTTTTGATGAATGCTCCGCAATTACATCAAGCATTTCTCCCATCAATTCATATATCTGCAGATCTTGTTGGTTGTCCTGAATAAGATGATCCGCGACATCCAAACAATACAGCGCGCAGATAAGTTTTTTTATATCATCTTTTATTGGTTCATGGCGCGTAAGAATATCTACGGTTGTAATGCGGTCTATTTGTTTTCCTTTTGCAATGGTGCAAAAAACATGATGTAAGAGCTCAAGATTTCCAGAAAGCTTGCTGGATATTTTTTTTACGCCCTGCGCAATGACACGTATTTTTCCTAGTTCGCGAGTATAGAGTGTAAAAAATTTATCATATTCCCGCGAATCCTGTTTGCGGATAATATACCCTTGAACTTTGTATGTCATAATGACATGCGATCAAAATATCCCTGAAGAATAAGCATAGCGGCAACTGCATGATCATCATGTACTCTCTTTTCTCCTGCAAGCCTTTTCTGCGCTTCTAAAGAAGTAAAGCTCTCATCTGCGGTTGTTACTGGCAGTTTACTTATCTCGCGAAAATCTTCAATAAATGAATTGATGCGCGCAACAATTTCCCTTGAAACAGACCCCATAGTTGGCACGCCTACGACGATATATTCAATCCCTTCTGATTGAATAAGCGACACAAGCGTCACGCGAAGCTCTACCTCATCTGTATATGTAAAAGACTGCAATGGAAATGCAATCTTTGTTTCATCATCTCCTAGTGCAGTACCAATATATTTCGTGCCGTAATCAATGCCAAGATATTTCATACTGTTAAAATTTCATAACCAGTTTTTGTAACTGCAATAGTATGTTCAAAATGTGCGCCTAATTTTCCATCTCGCATGCGTACTGTCCAGCCATCATCTGCAGTAATAATACGCCAGTCCCCTTCTGCCACCATAGGTTCAATACAAATAACCATACCTTCCTTGAGTTCAACTTTTGGCATGCGCGAATCATAATAACAAAAAATTGGCGGATCTTCATGAACTGCATGTCCCACTCCATGACCAGTTAAATCTCTGATGACGCTAAATCCGTGCGCTTCACAAAAACTTTGCGTTACTTTTGAAATGTCATGAATATATCCGCTTGGCCGAACTTCTTGAATTGATTTCTTAAGCGCGTCTTTCGTAACGGTGATAAGTTTCTGGGCTTCGCGAGAAATTTTTCCTACACCCACTGTTACGGCCATGTCTGTAAATAATCCTTTTTTTGCAGGATATTGGACACCAAGATCAAGCCCTACAATATCTCCTTCTTGTAATGCAATTTCTCTCGTACCATCACCATGAACAATTTCACTATTCACAGACACACACAATGCAGATGGAAATCCGTGAGTTTTTTTTGATGCGCCGTATCCTAAGAATGACGGCGTACCACCATGATTTACTAAATACTCATGCGCAATTGCATTGAGTTCTTTTATTTTTATTCCCGGGCGCACTGCGTTTTGTGTAGCTTGTAACGCTTGTGCTAAGATATGCCCGCCCTCACGAAGAATTGTAATTTCTTCCGGTGTTTTTATGGTAATCATATTCTTATTTTATTATACATACTCATTATACTGTACGAATATATAAAATAAAACCCCGCAAAAAGGGGGACTAAAATTGTCATTCTGAGGGCGAAGCCCGAAGAATCCTGTATTCTTTTTAGCCTCGGGATCCTTCGCTTTGCTCAGGATGACATATTTTCTAAAACAAATCCTCGTAATCGCGCATGGTAAGCTGCGCATCTATTTGCTTGAATGTTTCAATAACCACACTTACCACAATCAATAAACTAGTTCCACCAATTGCAAGCGTCTGAATTTTCGTAATAGATTGCACAGCAAGCGGCAAAATTGCAATCACTGCCAAAAAGAGCGCTGCCGGCAAATTAATTCTATTCACAATACTCTGTAAATAATCCGCGGTTGGTTTTCCTGGTCTGATACCTGGCACAAATCCGCCTTGCTTTTGAAGATTTTCTGCAACCTGTTCGGGCTTAAATACTACTGCGCTGTAAAAAAATGTAAACGCGACTACCATAAGAAAATAAAATATTCCATAGGTAACGGAATTACCAAAAAATGCAATCACTGCCTGTGCAGCCTGCGCAATTGCTGGTGTTTTTGCATATACAAAAAATTGCGCAATTGTTGGCGGGAATAATACAACAGAAATGGCAAAAATAATCGGAATGACGCCACCCTGATTCACGCGTAATGGAAGATGTGTATTCACGCCGCCCATCATACGCACACCACGCACTTGCCGCGCATATGATACTGGAATATTTCGCTGGCCTTCAGTCATAAACACCACCAATACAATGGTTAAAATAGCAATGGCAGTAAAGACAGCAATATTAGTTATCTGCGTGGCGTCAAGCACTTCAATAGATCGAATAACAGATGGCAAGCCAGATACAATGCCTGCAAAAATGAGCAGTGAAATACCATTACCAATTTTCTTTTCAGAGATTAGCTCGCCAATCCACATAAGAAAAACAGTTCCGGCAGTTAAGGTAAGAATAATAAATGCAAAATTTAAAGGATCAAGGGATTCAATAATTTTCTTTGGAGATTGCTGAAGTAACATTACCAAACCATATCCTTGCAGTACCGCTAAAGGAACAGTTGCGTATCGCGTATATTGATTGATTTTTTGTCTGCCATACTCTCCTTCTTTTTGGAGTGCTTCAAACTTGGGAATAATCATGGCAAGAAGCTGAAAAATAATAGACGCAGTAATATACGGTGCCACGCCCATGGCAACAATAGAAAAATTTTCCAAACCACCGCCGGAAAATATATTCATGAGTCCAAAAATCTGATTTCCCTGAAAAAAAGATTTTAAGTTTGCAACATTCACGCCTGGAATTGGAATACTTGCCGCAAGACGAAATAGCGCAAGCATAGCAATAACAAAAAGGATTTTATTCCTCAAATCAGGAAGTTTCCAAATTTGCTTAAGTTTTTTGAGCATACGCTTCTTTTTGTCATTCCGAGGCGAAGACGAGGAATCCCGTCACTTTCTGTTGATATATTCGGGATCCTTCGCGTTGCTCAGGACGACGTATTAGATTTTGAAGTAATAGTCCCACCTGCCTTTTCAATCTTTTCCTTTGCAGATACTGATACGCGACAGTTAGTGATATTCAATTTTTTTGTAAGCGTTCCGTTTCCAAGAATTTTTACTATCGGCAAACCTTTTTTTGGAACTGTAATAGCATGTTTTTTGATAAGCGTTACCGGACTTACTATTTCTCCGTCTTTGTACACGCGCTGAAGTACGTCAAGATTTATGATAGTATCCTTTTCGTGAATACTTTTAAATCCACCAAGTTTAGGAATGCGCAACAACAACTGCTTCATGCCTTTCAGTTTTAAGCCTTTTGAGCCACCGCTTCGTGCGCGCTGACCCTTCATACCGCGTGTTGAATACGTACCATGCGATGAACCAAGCCCTCTTCCTACGCGTTTGGCTTTTTTTCGTGATTTATGAAATGGTTTGAGTGTATGAAGTTCCATACAATTATTTCTCTAGCGATTCTTTGGTCTGCTGTTCTACTGGTACTGACACATCTTTTTTCACGCGACGAATATATGGCGCTACTTTTTGTGTCCCCTGTAATTGCTTAAGTGCAGAAAAAAGTGCCTTAATATTATTAACTTTATTTTTTGAACCGTACATTTTTGTAACAATATTTCCAATACCGGAAATTTCAAGCGCCGCACGCACTGCACCGCCTGCCATAATACCGGTTCCTGGAGGGGCGGGGCGAAGTAAAAGTCGTGCTGCTTTATATTTTATTTCTACTTCATGAGCAATGGTGTCTTTGATAATAGGAATAGTGATAAGATCTTTTTTTGCTCTTGAAACAGCTTTTGCCACTGCCAAAGAAACATCAGCGCCTTTTGCAAGCGCGTATCCCAATCTTCCCTTGCGGTCACCAATCACCACGCATGCGCGAAACTTCATGCGCTTTCCGCCTGCCATCACGCGCGTTACTCTGCTTAATTCAATAAGTCGCTGATCAAATTCTCGTTCTTCGCGGCGGTGATGTGTATCTCGTTTTCCTCTTCGTTCAGCCATACAATACTATAAAATTAAAAGACTAGTCCATGTTCCCGCGCAGCTTCTGCTATTGCGCGAATGCGACCATGATATGCGTTTCCGCCACGGTCAAATACAACAGTAGAAATATTTTTCTCTTGCGCTTTTTTTGCAATCAATGCGCCGAGTTTTTTTGCACGGTCTGTTTTTGAAAGTTTTGCGTCTGCCTTAGCAAGCTCATGTTCAGATACGCTTGCCAATGTTTTACCTTGTACATCATCAATAAGCTGAACATAGCAATGTTTTAAACCACGAAATACTGATAATCGCGGACGAGCAGCTGTCCCTTGTATTTTTGCTCGCACGCGCGCATGGCGCTTGATTCTTTTTTCTTGCTTCGTGTATATCATATAATTTTATTTTGCTCCGGCCTTTCCTGCTTTTCCTGCCTTTCGCCGAATAACTTCATCAACATATTTTATTCCTTTTCCTTTATATGGTTCTGGCTTTCGAAGCTTGCGAATATGCGCCGCAATTTCACCTACAAGCTGTTTATCTATACTTGAAAGCGTAATAACATTCTTTTCTATTTTAGCATCAACGCCATCAGGAAGCATTATATCTATTGGATGAGAAAATCCTAAATGAAGAGTAAGCTTCTTTCCTGAAAGCGCAACTTTATATCCAACACCGTTCACTTCAAGTTGCTTTTCAAATCCTTTTGTAACACCTGCCACCATATTAGCAATTAAGCGCTGAAAAAGGCCCCACAATGCTCTATGATCTTTCTGCTCCGGATCTGCCACATTCACGTGTAATAGAGAGTCATTTTTTGTGACAGTAACTACCGGGTGTATCTTTTGTGTAAGCATGCCTTTAGCCCCTTTTACAGTAATGACACCGTTTTCAATAGTTACATCAACACCGGCTGGAATTAAGATAGGTTGTTTTCCAATTCGCGACATACAAATCTTTTCATTAACTAATTTCACAAATAAGTTCGCCGCCCACATGCATTTTTTTGGCTTGGCGATTTGTCATAATACCTTTTGACGTAGAAAGAATAGCAATACCAGAGTTATTGCGAACCGTGGGAATAGCGTCTGCCTTCACATATCGCCGACATCCGGGTTTGCTCATTTTCTTTAATATACGAACTACGGGAGTGGTATCAACATATTTCAATGTGATCTGAAGACTCTTTATGCCGCCAACTGCCATTGTTTCATACTCTTCAATATACTGTTCTTCTTTGAGCACGCGAACAATCTCCTGCTTCATGCGTGAGTATGGAACCACAACCGTTGATTTTTTAACGGCTGATGCATTTCTAATTCGTGTAAGAAGGTCTGCTATTGGATCTGTCATAAAATATTCTCAAATTACCAACTACTCTTTGTAATGCCAGGAAGCGCACCCTGGTTTGCAAGCTCTCTGAAGCAAATACGACATAAAGAAAACTTGCGCATAAATCCATGACGACGCCCACACCGCCAACATCTGCGCACAACACGTGTGCTGAATTTTTGGTTTGTAAGCGATCGTTTTGATTTTGTTACTTGTGCAGCAGTTGCCATACTCTTTTTCTCGTATTATTTCTTTGAAGATGATTTAAAAGGAAATCCTAATGCTTTTAATAATGCTAATCCTTGTTCGCGTGTCTTTGCGGTAGTACTGATACATATTTCCAATCCGTGAATCTTTTCAATTTCATCTGATTTAATTTCTGGAAAAATAATGCTTTCTTTAATGCCAAGCGCTATATTACCGTGCGCATCAATTGATTTTGAATCAATACCTCTAAAATCGCGCGTACGTGGCAAAGCAAATGTTACTAACCGTTGAATAAAATCGTACATTCGTTTCTTTCTAAGTGTGACAGAAAAACCAACCACCATGCCTTGCCGTATTTTAAATGCGGCAATAGATTTTTTTGCTTTCGTGCGCACTGGCTTTTGACCACTAATCTTTGTAAGGGATGTTTCAACAAATTCAAGAAAATTTGGATCTTTTAATGAACGGCCAACGCCAACATTCAATACAACCTTTTCAAGTGCGGGCACTTGTTGGTCATTCACCAATCCCAGCTCTTTTTTGAGCGCAGGAACAATTTCTTTTTTATATGTTTCTAAAAATGTCTTCATATTATTGACTTATCGTCTGTTTGCATTTCTTGCACATTCGATCCTTCTTTTGTTTTAAATTATCTGTTGCATCCAGCATGCGATACCCAACGCGAGTTGGTGCGCCACATTTTGGACATACCAATTTCACGTTTGATGCATTCACTGCCGCAGGAAAGAAAATCTTTTGGCCTTTTTCTCCTTGCCGGCGTACGCGGACATGCTTGGTTTTAATATTCACTCCTTCCACAACAACTTTTCCAAGATCAGGAAGAACGCGAAGCACTGTCCCGGACTTTCCTTTGTCTTTTCCGGCAATGAGGATGACTTTATCATTTTTTTTAATTTTCATTTTCATATATTTTCTCCTGCTGGCTATTTTAGAGAACCTCTGGAGCTAAAGAAATAATTTTAGTAAATCCTTTTGCACGCAATTCCCGTGCAACCGGACCAAAGATACGGGTACCGCGCGGCTCTTTTGACTTCTTATCAATAAGAACAACAGCATTATCATCAAAACGTACATAGGTTCCATCTTTTCTGCGAATTTCCTTATGAGTGCGAACAATCACTGCGTGCGCAACATCACCTTTCTTTACTTGGCTATGCGGAACCGCTTCTTTAATGGAAACAGTGATAATATCTCCAACACGTGCATAGCGTTTTTTATATCCGCCTAATACCCGAATGCATTGAATTTTGCGTGCGCCAGTATTGTCTGCTGGAACAAGCATGGAACGATGCTGAATCATACAGTGTTCTCCTTTCTTCCTAGCACGCGCCAGCGCTTATCTTTACTCATAGGCCGTGTTTCGCAAAAATTGACAACATCCCCTACGTGATATTCATTCTTTTCATCATGTACTTTATAACGTTGTGATACGTGGTAGCGCTTTTTATATTTTGGATGCATAACAAGACGCTCCACTTTCACTACAATGGTCTTCTGCATTTTATCACTCACTACGACTCCCTGGAATACGCGTTGTATTTTTTTCTCTTGCATACACTCTTATTATGATGCCTTAGCGGCATGTTTTCTTTGATTCAATAATGAAAGAATCTGCGCAATAATTTTTCGTGTTTTTCTGATATCCCGAACATTTTTCAATTCCCGTAATGCAGCATGAAACCGCATCTCACGCACTGTTTTTTTCTGTTCTTGCAGGAGCTGCAAAAGTTCGTTATCTGTTTTGTCTCGCAATTCTTTTATCTTCATATTATTTTTTTACAAATCTCGTTTTCAGTGAAAGCTTATGACTTGCAAGGCGCATTGCTTCTTGCGCCGCTGATTCATCTATACCGCTCATTTCAAACAAAACCGTTCCGGGCTTTACCACTGCAACATAATGATCTACTGCTCCTTTGCCGCCACCCATAGTATTTTCATTTCCATGAAATGTCACTGGATGATCTGGAAAAATACGGATCCATACTTTACCGCCGCGCTTAATGCATCGTGTAATTGCACGGCGTGCCGCTTCTATTTCTCGCGCACTCATCCATCCCTCCTCCAACGCTTTCAACCCAAAATCACCAAATGAAACATCTGTTTTTGTCTGTGACGCACTTCCGCAATTTCGTGAGCGTCCTTTGTGCCATTTTCTATGTTTTACTTTTTTAGGAAATAACATATACGTTTATTTCTTTCGTGCTTTTTCTTCAAATACTTCACCTCGATAAATCCATACCTTTACGCCAATAGCTCCTGCCATGGTTCGTGCGGTACCGCGTGCGTAATCAACATATGCGCGAATAGTGTGCAAGGGAACACTTCCCCATGTAAGCATTTCGCTATTTGCAATTTCCGCTCCATTGAGCCGTCCGCTCACCATTACTTTTACACCGCGTGCGCCTGCTTTCTGCACTCGATCAATTGCCTGTTTTAATACACGGCGATACGGCATACGCTTTTCCAATTCTTCCATCATGGATTGCGCAACAAGCTGAGCATTTACATTTGGCTGATCTACTTCATTGACAGAAATCATGATAGCGATTTTTTTGGATCCAAAAAATAATTTCTTGAGTTTTTTCTTAAGTTCTTCAATGCCTGCTCCTTGTCTGCCAATAATCACACCGGGACGCGCAGAATGCACTTGTACGGTTAATGCATTGGGGGTGCGTTCAATTTCAATGCGCGCAACACCTGCAGATTTTAATTCTTTCTTCAAGAATTTTTTTATCAAAATATCTTCACGAAGGCGATCGGAATATTCTTGCCCGCGCGCAAACCATTTTGAATCCCAGGTAAAGAGTGTTCCTATTCTGAAAATTTTTGGATGTACTTTTTGTCCCATATAAATCTTATTTTTTTGCTTTGGCTTTTACCTTTGTTTTTGCTTCTGATACTTGAGATTGTACTGCTTCTTTAGTATCTAACACAATAGTAATATGGCAAAGATGTTTTTTAATAGGTGCTGCGCGGCCAAATGCTCGCGCGCGCCATCGCTTTAATACTGCTCCTTTATCAACAGAAATCTTTTTAATCTTTAAATCTTCTTTATCAATATGAAAATTATGCTCTGCATTTGCAAGTGCGGATCTCAATGTTTTTTCTACAGGGCGGCATGCTGCCTTGGTTGTAAATTTCAATTGATCAAGTGCAGCAAGCACATCCATATTCCGAATCAGGCCAGCAACCAACCTCACCTTTCTAGGTGACATGCGTATGTGTTTTGTTGATGCGTGTATTTCCATATATCTTTGTTGGTTCTTGTCTGTTTATTTCTTTGCTGGAGCCTGCACTGCTTTTGCTGCTGCGGATGCTGCTTCTGCGGCTTTTTGTTCTTGTTCTTTCTGCATCTTTCCACCATGTCGTCTAAATGTACGCGTTGGAGAAAATTCTCCCAAACGGTGTCCTACCATCTGTTCAACAATAAATACAGGAATATGTGTTTTTCCATTATGAACGCCGATGGTATATCCTACCATTTCCGGTGTAATAACGCAATCCCGTGACCAGGTATTCACAATGACACGCTTTTCGTCTATTCGAATATTGGAAAGCTTCTTAAGCAACCTCTGATCAATAAACGGGCCTTTTTTAATGCTTCGTGACATACAATTATTTTCTTCGTGTTACAATAAATCGATTTGACCATTTCTTTTTGTTACGTGTGCGGACACCTAATGCCGGTTTGCCTTTTGGCGTCTTTGGATGTTTCAATCCGACCGGCTGATTTCCTTCTCCACCACCATGCGGGTGATCTACTGGATTCATTGCTTTTCCGCGCACAGACGGTTTCCATCCTAGTAATCGTTTTCGTCCTGCTTTCCCATATCTCACATGTTGGTGATCTGCGTTTCCTACATCTCCAATTGTTGCCATGCAATTCTTTGAAAAACTGCGTACTTCTCCTGATGGAAGTTTCACAAGTGCAATTTCTCCTTCCACTGACATCAATCGCCCGGCTCCACCGGCAGTACGAACTAATTTACCGCCTTGACCGGGAAACAACTCAATATTATGCACCATTGTCCCAACTGGAATATATTCAAAGGTACCGCGATTTCCAATTCGAACTTCTATTTTTGATTGAGATGATACAACTGTTTCGCCTGCCTTTAATCCATTTGGCGCAATGATGTATGATTTTTCTCCATCTGCATATTGCAAAAGCGCAATACGACTAGAACGATTTGGATCATATTCAATAGCACTTACTGTTGCAGGTGCATCAAATTTTTTCCGAAGAAAATCAACAATCCGATAATATCTCTTTACTCCGCCGCCTCTATGGCGTACCGTAATCTTTCCCTGATTATTTCTGCCAGAATGTTTTTTACGTATCTGAATCAAATTTTTTTCCGGACGTTTTTTTGTAAGATCGCTAAAATCAGAAACACTTGCGTGGCGGCGTCCTGGAGTTGTTGGTTTAAATAATCGTAATGCCATATAGTTATTCTCCTGTATTAAACAATAGAAACTGTTTCACCCTTTTTTAATGTAATAATTGCTTTTTTCCATTCTTTTGACTGTCCGCGAATGCGCCCAAAGTGGATATTTGTACTTCCATATCGTTGCGTCCGTATACTTTGAGGCATCACGCCATATATATTATAGAATGCTTTTTTTATTTCAACTTTTCCTGCTGTTTTTGCTACCTCAAAAATATATCGTTCGTGGCCCTGGGTAAATGCTTTTGCGGTCATCACCGGTCGTAAAATAACATGCTGTTCTGCTACTGGAAATTTCCGTGTAACGTTTGGGCGTGGAGTTGTGCCCGCATCTTTCTTTGTACCAGTATCATGATCATACGCATGGTCATCACGAAGCACAAGACTGCTTTTCTGTGATTCTTGTTTTTTTGGCGCTGTACTTTCTTTTTTCTTTTTTTCAAAAAATGGAAGACCCATATCATTTCATTTAGTTCTTTGCGTATGTACGCTCTATAACATCAAGGCTTGCAAGTGGCACAAGTAATTTCTTTGCTTTTAATACATCAATAATATTCAAACTTCCCACTGGTAAAAGATGTGCAAACGGAATATTTTTAAATCCTCTATTTCCTTCCGCATTCCCAGCTGGCGTTACACATCCAATAACCGGCTGCTTCTTTCTTTTTTCATCAAGACCCAATGGTAATTTCTTTAAAAATGCAAGTGCTTCTTTTGTTTTTTGCGCATGAAATGCAGGTGCATCAAGTAAAATAATATTATTTTGCTGCGCCTTGTCACTCAATACCATGCACAATGCATTCTTTTTTGCTTTTTTATTGATCTTTAAAGAATAATTTCTGTCTGTGCGCGGACCAAATGTAACGCCGCCGCCACGCCAGAGCGGAGATCGAATAGATCCATGCCGTGCGCGCCCTGTTCCTTTTTGTCGCCATGGTTTTTTACCTCCACCGCGCACTTCACCGCGAGATTTTGTATCCGCAAGCACAGGGCGTGCATTTGCAGCTTGCGCTACGACCGCCAAGTGCACCAAACCTTCTTTAATCTCACGATTAAAAATATCTGCAATGAGTTCGCGTTTTCCCACTACTTCACCATTTGCGTTATACACATCGCACACAATTGGATTCTTTTTTTGTAAAACTTTTTTCTTCATATATATTTATGCTTGTATCTCTTCCTGCTCTGAAGTTTTTACTTGTTCCGCTACTGGCGCACTTGTCTGTTTTTCTTGGGATGGCGTTATCCATTTTATATCGCCTTCTGCCTGAATAAGCACTAATCCATTTCGCGCTCCAGGAACCGCTCCTTTTACATATACAATATTTTTTTCTGCATCAATATTTACAATCTGAAGACCCTTTACTGTTACGCGTTCATTTCCCATGCGGCCTGCCATGCGTAATCCTTTAAAAACACGCTGAATACCACCAGATCCAATAGCTCCAGGCATACGTTCTTGGTCTTTATGGCCATGCGTTGGCGGATGACCATGGAAATGATGGCGTTTTACCACACCGGCAAATCCCTTTCCTTTTGACCAGCCAATAACATCAACTTTTTCTCCAACAGAAAATGTACTTGTGGTAATAGTATCTCCTTTTTGTACTCCATCTACATTATCTGTACGAATTTCTCGCAATGTTAAAAATCCTCGGCCTTCTTTGCCCTTCCATACTTCTTTCACGTGCCCTGCAAGGGGTTTTTTAATTTTTTTCTTTTCTCCAAATCCAATTTGAACAGCAGTGTATCCATCTTTGGAAGCTGTTTTTACTTGTACGGCAATACATGGCCCTGCCTGTACTGCTGTAACAGGAATAACAGAGCCGTCAGCTCCATACACCTGTGTCATATCTAATTTTTTTCCAATAATTCCTTTCATATATCTCTTTAAAAAGAGAAAAAACCGCGCTCAAGAGCTGGTTTTTTATCCCTTAAAAAACCTCTTCTTTAAGTATCGCTTTCTGGTATCTGTATTGTTAATTACCTCATCTATCTCCTAACTTCCTACAGACACTTCCCAAAAGGGGTTATCTGACAGAATTCAGAAGTGAGTTATTACGTCATTTTGATCTCAAGGTCTACACCTGCAGGCAAATTCAGACTTGTCAGAACTTCGGTGGTTTTTGCTGTTGCATCAACAATATCAATCAAACGCTTGTGTGTCCGCATTTCAAACTGATCGCGAGCATCTTTCCTAACAAATGTTGACCGCAATACAGTATAGGTATTCTTCTCAGTCGGCAATGGAATAGGGCCGTGCACTGTTGCTCCACTTCGCGTTACTGCTTCAATAATGCTTTGCGCTGACTGATCAATAATTTTATGATCATATGCGCGCAAACGAATCCGAATCTTTGGCTTCTCATTCTTCTGATCTGCTTTTTCTTTGGTTGTTACTCGTCGTGCCGACATGCTATTTTATGTATAATAATTACTTGATAATCTTTGTAACTGCTCCTGCGCCAACTGTTAATCCACCTTCGCGAATAGCAAATCGCTGTTTTTCTTCCAATGCAACTGGTGTAATTAATTTTACAACCATATTCATGGTATCGCCTGGCATCACCATTTCAGTGCCTGCTGGTAATTCAATCTCTCCAGTTACATCAGTTGTACGAATATAGAATTGTGGTTTGTATCCTTTAAAGAATGGTTTGTGGCGTCCGCCTTCATCTTTAGAAAGAATGTACACTTGTGCTTCAAATTCTGAATGTGGAGTGACAGTTCCTGTTTTTGCAAGCACCATTCCGCGTTCCACTTCATCTTTCTTGGTTCCGCGAAGCAAGAGTCCTGCATTATCTCCAGCGCGTCCTTCGTCAAGAGATTTATTAAACATTTCAACGCCGGTAACAACTGTTTTAAATGTGTCACCAAATCCTACAATTTCAACTTCTTCATTTACATGAATAACGCCACGTTCAATTCTTCCAGTTACTACTGTTCCACGGCCTTCAATTGAAAAGATATCTTCAATTGGCATTAAAAATGACTTATCTGTTTCGCGAGTTGGCTCTGGAATGAATTCATCAAGCGCTTTGAGAAGATCTAAAATTGGTTTTGCCGCTTCTTCATTACTTGGATTTTCAAGCGCTTTGAGTGCTGATCCGCGAATGATAGGTGTAGTATCTCCCGGGAATTCGTATTTCTTTAAAAGATCGCGAACTTCTTCTTCTACAAGATCAATAAGCTCTTTGTCTTCTACCATATCAACCTTATTCAAAAAGACAATGATATAAGGAACACCTACTTGACGTGCCAAGAGAATGTGTTCGCGTGTTTGAGGCATAGGGCCATCAGTTGCAGACACCACCAAAATTGCGCCGTCCATTTGTGCGGCTCCGGTGATCATGTTTTTGATATAGTCTGCGTGCCCAGGGCAGTCAACGTGCGCATAGTGGCGTTTGTCGCTCTCATATTCCACATGTGCGGTATTGATAGTAATACCACGTGCTTTTTCTTCTGGCGCGGCATCAATCTGGTCTACACTCTTATCCTGTGCTTTCATGCCATGTGATGCAAGAACCTTAAGAATTGATGCAGTCAACGTTGTTTTTCCATGGTCAACGTGACCAATAGTTCCTACGTTTACATGCGGTTTTGTGCGCTCAAATTTTTCTGCCATATAGTTTATGCTCTCTGCATTAATTACAATTAATAAATAAACGTGCGTTTCTACGCGTTTAATGGATCAAGTGTATCATATTCTGGAGAATTGTCAAATCCTTCCGTTTCTGTTTTATCTTCTTCTAAAATCATTGCAATTTCTCGGTTAATTGTATCTGCAGGCGCAGAAGCTGTCAAGCCATTGGTTGTCCCCAAACTATCCACTAGTGTCCGAAATGTCCGTAAATCAAAGAGAATGTATGGTTTTTCATGGTGCAAAAAGACACATGGACCACCTATTTTCCCTATAATATCACACAATTGCTCAAACACTTCTTTATTCATACCCTTTAAATATCTTTTATTTTCTAATTGGTTCTTTGCCTTTTGAGGTTATAATCTGCTCCACAACATTTCGTGGAACCTGTTCATAATGATCAAATTCCATAGAATAACTTGCTCTGCCTTGAGTCATGGATCGCAGTTGTGTGGCATATCCAAACATTTCTGCCAATGGTACAAATGCATCAATGACCTTTATTCCCAATCGTTCTGTCATTTCTCGCACTTGTCCACGTTTTGAATTCAGGTCTCCAATCACTTCTCCCATAAACTGTTCGGGAGTTACTACTTCTACTTTCATCATTGGTTCAAGAAGTACTAATCCTGCTTGTTTTGCAGCCTCTTGGAATGCAAATGAACCTGCAAGTTTAAATGCCGCTTCTGAAGAATCTACGTCATGATAGGATCCATCAAACACCGTTGCTTTAACATCAATAAGGGGATAGCCTGCCAATACACCGCGTGTCAGTGTTTCTTTGACGCCTTTTTCAATAGGAGCAATAAATTCTTTAGGGATAGAACCTCCCTTTACCTCATCAACAAATTCAAATCCTTTTCCTGCTTCAAGAGGCTCAATGCGAAGCCAACAATGACCATATTGTCCTCTTCCGCCGGATTGGCGGATATACTTCCCTTCTCCTTCTGCTTCTTTAGTAATAGTTTCTTTGTATGCTACTTGTGGCTTACCAACATTTGCTTCCACTTTAAATTCTCGCTTCATGCGATCAATAATAATATCCAGGTGAAGTTCTCCCATACCGGAAATGATAGTCTGTAATGTTTCTTCATCTGTATGAATGCGGAATGTTGGATCTTCTTCAGCAAGTTTTGAAAGCGCAAGACCCATCTTTTCTTGATCTGCGCGTGTTTTTGGCTCAATTGCCACAGAAATAACCGGCTCAGGAAAAGTAATGGATTCAAGAACAATTGGATGATCAGGATCACAAAGTGTATCTCCTGTAACGGTATTTTTCAGTCCCACTGCCGCGCCAATTTCACCTGCATAAATCTCTTCCACTTCTTCTCGCTGATTTGCATGCATACGCACAATACGGCCAATACGTTCTCTGTCACCTGTGCGTGCATTTAGCACATATGAACCTGCCTTAAGCGATCCAGAATATACACGGAAAAAACATAATTTTCCAATAAATGGATCTGCTGCAATTTTAAATGCAAGTGATGCAAATTTTTCATCATCACGTGCTTCACGTAGAATTTCCATTTCAGGATCGCGTGGATGAAATCCTTTTACCGGAGGAATGTCAATTGGAGATGGCAGATAATCATTTACTGCATCCAAAAGAAATTGCACACCTTTGTTTTTTAAAGCAGTTCCACAAAGCACTGGAATCACATTTCGAGCAATACATGCCTTGCGCAATACGCGTTTGAGTTCTGGCACAGAAACTTCTCCCCCGGCAAGATACGTATTCATAAGATCTTCATCGTTTTCAATAATTGCTTCAAGAAGTTTCTTGCGATATTCATCTACTTGTTCTTTCATATCATCTGGAATTTCCCGTTCTTCAATTTTTGTACCTAATTCATCTGCGTAGTAATATGCTTTTCTGGTAAGTAAATCAATAATACCGATAAATGTATCCTCAATGCCAATAGGTAATTGAACCGCATAGGCATTTTTTGTGAGCCGTTCATGAATAGAATCCATGTCTGCAAACCAATTTGCGCCTGTGCGATCAAGCTTGTTGATAAAACAAATGCGCGGCACTTCATATTTATCTGCCTGACGCCACACTGTTTCAGATTGAGGCTCCACGCCTGCAACACCGTCAAACACCACCACTCCGCCATCAAGTACGCGCAAACTTCGCTGTACTTCTACGGTAAAATCAATATGCCCGGGAGTATCAATAATATTAAAACGATGTCCACCCCAAAAACAGGTAGTTGCTGCCGCAGTGATAGTAATACCACGTTCTCGTTCTTGCTCCATCCAGTCCATGGTTGCCTCACCATGATGCACCTCACCAATCTTATGTTTCTTTCCGGTATAAAAAAGAATGCGCTCTGTAACTGTAGTTTTACCAGCGTCAATATGTGCAATAATACCGAAATTCCGTGTTTTCTCTATTGAATATTCTCTCATAGAAATGGTTAAGGATGACAGGTTATAGATTAGAGGTTTTAAACAAAGAAAGAGTCACGGTTTCAGGACTCTTTCCCTTTTTATTCATATTTATCGTGAAGAAAATCGTGCAAAGTGGGCAAATGCGCGATTTGCTTCTGCCATACGGTGAACGTCATTACGTTTCTTAACTGCATCGCCTTCGCCTTTTGCGCCTCCCATAAGTTCGTTTGCAAGTTTTTCTGCCATAGGACGGCCTTTCTTGGCTTGTGCCGCGCCAATAATCCATCTGAATGCAAGCTGATATCTGCGGTCTCCGCGTACTGGCATTGGAATCTGATAATTTGCTCCACCAATTCGGCGTGCGCGCACTTCAATGGCTGGCATAACATTTTTTAATGCCATATCAAAAACATCCAGTGCCTTTTCTTTTGTTTTCTTTTCTATAATATCAAACGCTTGATATACAATTTTCTGAGCAACTGCTTTCTTTCCTCGCTCCATGAGAGAATTAATAAATTTTGCCAATACTGTGCTTTGGTATTTAATATCTGGCAGAATCTTTCGTTTTTGCGCTGGTTTTCCTCGCATATCTGACTATCTTATTAAAATTGATAAAGAATTATTTTGGTCGTTTTGCTCCGTACAGTGAGCGTCCTTGTCTGCGACTCGCAACTCCTACTGTATCATATACTCCGCGTACCACGTGATAGCGCACACCCGGCAAATCTTTTACTCGGCCTCCGCGCACTAATACAATAGAGTGCTCTTGGAGATTATGGCCAATACCCGGAATATATGCTGTTACTTCCATGCCATTTGAAAGGCGAACACGCGCAATTTTCCGCAATGCGGAGTTTGGTTTTTTTGGCGTCATGGTAGTAACTTTTACACAGACTCCTCGCTTAAATGGACTTGCGGTAAGCGTGCGCTTTCTGCGAAGCGTATTCAGCGTAAACTCCATTGCCGGAGATTTTGTCTTTTGTATTTTGCGTATTCTTCTCTTTCTAATAAGCTGATTCACTGTTGCCATAAGAAATAATTTTCCCTTATTATAAATAAAAAAGTCGCTTTCTGGACTTTTATTCTTGAGTTCCAAAATAAGCTTTTTTCTTGTGCTCCATCAATAATATCGTATATGTACCACCCTGTCAATAGGAAAAAAGTCCCTGAACCGCCAAAGAATACAAAAAACCAATAGTAGTGCCAATAATAGGATATGCTGCAAATTCAATAAACAGTAAAATCATAAGAATCTGCGTGCCGTGCATTTCAAACTTTTGCTGCATATGCGCAAATTTTTGAGGAAGGATGCTAAAAAAAATCTGCGAACCGTCTAAGGGCGGAACAGGAATAAGATTAAACGCCATGAGTGTAAAGTTTAATCCCATCATAACCCGCAAAAAATCAAGTAAGAAATTATCCGGCTCTACAATATTGAATGTATATTTTAAAGCAAACCCTGAAATAATAAAAAGAATTGCATTTGCCAAAGGGCCGGCAATGCCAACCCAAAATGTTCCTCGTCTGCCATTCCGAAGGTTGTACGGATTAAATGGCACTGGTTTTGCCCAACCAAAAAGCATGGCAGGAACACCAGATCCGGGAATCAATGCTGGCAGTAAAAAAAGAGCTGGCACAAGGAGCGTGCCAATAGGGTCAATATGCGGAATGGGATTCAATGTTAATCTGCCCATGCGCTTGGCAGTTTCATCACCTTGGAGGTATGCAGCAAAACCATGAGAAAATTCATGGAGCGTGAGAGAAATAAGGAGCGCCGCAACTGTAATAATGACAGGGAGGAATGGTACTATTGCCTGTTCCATAATTCTTTGTTATACTGTACTCATACTTTTGAGTATGTAATAATTTACTGTAATTGTCTATGGGTATGGCTCGTTCATGTGCATTTTGCAATCGGAGCTCGATGAAAGCAGCCCGGAGAAGTCATTCTAACATAAAAGTGCTTCGCCGACAATATGTCAATCTCCAATCAAAATGGATTGGAGGAAAAAATCTTCTTGTCTGTACTCGATGTATCAAGACAATGAAGAAAAAAAGTGCTGCTACTCCTTCAAAAGCCAAAAAAGCATAAAAAAATACAAAAAAACGGACTTCCATATATTAGGAGCCTGTTTTTTGTTATTTGCAACAACTTTTTGAATGATCTATAACAAATAGAGACGGGCTGTAGTATACCGGTAGTACGCATGCATGGCCGTCCTATTTTCGGGGCGTAGTATAGTGGTAGTACACAAGGCTGGGGGTCTTGCAGTGAGAGTTCGATTCTCTCCGCCCCGACCAAGTTAGACATTGTGAGTTTTCGGAAGAAGGTACGCGCTCGCTTCGCTCGCGCGCTGGGGGGATTTTATGCTGATTTTCCGCCAGAATCCGCCACGGTTCGAAAAAATCCCAGCCGAC
>Ga0172370_10001706_pt1 | contig 32998 bp, 38 predicted proteins | sample LakKiv5m_FD_114538 | JGI IMG/M metagenome (GOLD analysis project Ga0172370, IMG submission 114538) | Freshwater microbial communities from Kabuno Bay, South-Kivu, Congo - kab_022012_11.5m | ecosystem: Environmental > Aquatic > Freshwater > Lake | place: Democratic Republic of the Congo...
ATCCGGAGGTGGGTGTGGCTGGTTGTAAATTGACTGACCAGAATGGTGTGTTTAGTGAAAATGCCCGACCGCGCCGATTTCCCAAAGTTTGGGAAATGGTGGCTTTGATTTTTAAAATTCCGCATCTGATTCCAAGTATTTTGGATAATTATTTCATGAAAGATTTTGATCCAGAGGTGGAGCAAGAAGTACCATCAGTACGAGGATCATTTTTTTTAATGCGACGGGAAGTTTATGAAAAACTTGGCTCGGCTTTTGATCCCAGGTATTATATTTGGTTTGAAGATGTAGACACTTGCCGCGAGGTGTGGCGTTTGGGTTATAAAGTAATGTATACTCCAATTATTTCATGCGTTGATTACATTGGTCAAAGTTTTAAAAAACGAGATACTTATTGGAAGCAGAAAAATTTTACCAAATCAATGTTGCAATTTTTTCAAAAGTGGGAGCCGTGGTATAAATGGATTTGGATTGCCTTGGCACGACCGGTTGGTTTGGGGCTGGCTTTTTTGAATGATAAAATGAGATAGAACACAAATTGAACGAATTAAACGAATCATTACGAATTCGTTTGGATTAGTTAGATTCGTCAAATTCGTGTTCTATTAAAATATATGAAATTATCCATCCACTTGGTAACCTGGAACGGAAGCAAATATATTCCTTATCTTTTTGATTCTCTAAAAAAACAAACCTACCAAGATTTTAAATTGATTATCTTAGATAATGCGTCAAGTGATGACACAGTCGCTAAGATTAAGAGTGAGCTTGAGAATGTACATTTTGAATATGAATTAATTGCTAATAAAGAAAATAAAGGATTTGCCGGTGGACATAATCAGTTGTTTGAAGGAATAAGGAGTAAGGAAAAAGGAGAAAGTGAATACGTGTTATTGCTTAATCAAGATATGTACTTGATGTCAGATTGTATTGAAAAGTTGGTGAAGTTTATGGACGAACATGTAGACGCCGGTGCGATTAGTCCACGACTAATGAAGTGGAATTTTACCACAGATTTGACTGACACAGATCACACGGATTTGCTTAAAGGGAGCTTTACTAATGTCGTTGATTCGCTTGGCTTGAAAGTTTTGCGCAACCGGCGAGTAATAGAACTCGGAGCTGGTGAGACTTACAAACTTACTGACTTACAAACTTACTCACTCCCGGTGTTTGGTGTTTCCGGCGCTTTGCCAATGTACCGTGTTTCTGCAATCAATGATGTCGGCTTATTTGATGAGTCATTTGAGAATTATAAAGAGGATGTTGATTTGGCTTTTCGCTTGCGTTCTGCAGGTTATAAAGCCTATACAATCTTAGATGCCGTGGTCTATCATGACCGCAGTGCCGCCGGACCAGAAAATTTGTCCGACGCGACGGCAGTGGAAAACAAGAAAAAACAATCAAGCTGGGTGAAATATCATTCGTACAAAAACCACTTAATGACACTTTATAAAAATGAATATTGGCAAAATTTTTTGCTTGACTTGCCTTGGATAAAATGGTATGAATTAAAAAAGTTTGTTTATTTTTTGTTGTATGAGCGTTCCGTTTTGCGAGGTTTGGGTGAAGTTTGGAAAATGAGAAAAGATTTGAAGGCAAAGAGATTGGAGATTGTTAAAAAAAGAAAAATTGGGTGGAGAGAAATAAGAAGGTGGTGGAAGTAATATATATAACATGAAACACACATCATGAACCATGTAAAAAAATAATGCTCATAATTTATGATTAATAAAAGAGAACTAACAGGTGAAAAAGGTTTGAGGTTTGATGAAATTTTTGAAGGCCAGTTGGCTTCTGGAAAAAATTTTGATGTTGATCCAGATATTATTATGAGGAAATTGGGATTAAAGAAAGAGAGAGCTGTAGATGCAAGTCCTTACTTTAATGCGGCTTCTGATTTATACAATATTCCTCGCACTGGCTGGACTGACCGTGGAATCAGTAAGGAAGAAGCTGAAACAGTCGGCGAACATACAGAGGCTGTGACAGATTTGTTTTATCGATTAATTGATGAGATTGAAAGAAAAAGAGCTGAAGATGGTAAAATTGAAAAATTAGATAGAGAAAAAATGTTAAAAATGATACAGGTTCATGACTGGCCAGAAGGTGCTGGCGCGGGCGATCAAGTTGTTTACAATGATGACCCGGTCGAAGAAGCTCGTTTAAAAGAAAAAAAAGAAAAAGACGAAAAAGAGGCAATGGAAAACATTTGTGCAACCTTGGGTAGACACGGACAAGAAATGATGGATTTATGGTTAGAATATGAAGCTAATACTACTGATGAAGCACAAATAGTTAAACAATTAGATAAGTTGCAAGTAGTAGAAAAAGCTTTTGAGTATGAGAAGATGGGTAAAGCGGTATCCAGCAAACAATTTATTGATTCACTTAGGGTAAGAAATAAAATTTATGATCCGATAATTTGCAGTATTGTTTCAGACATTGAAAGTAAATTAAAATAGTATTTTTATGTTAATTTACGAAACAAAAAATTTTATTGTAGAATCTCATGAAAAGCCGTTTGTTTCAAGAACAGATGGTGGTCATATTAGAATTAGAGTTAAGGACACAAAAATTATTGATCGTGTAATGCTTGCTCCGGAAATGGCTATTGAACTTATGCGTTTAACCATGATTGTTGGTGATGTTTTGTCTATGGTTATGAACAGACGGGGCATTCCAGTTGTCAAAGTAAATTATCAAGATATGGGGAATTGGGCAGCCAAAAGTGGAAAAGAATCATACTTGCATTATCATATAATGGGCCGGGCGGAAAACGCTGTTAAACAACCATGGCCAGAATCAGTCTACCTACCAGACCGTTCGACTGGTTTTTATAACGATTTTGAACCTTTAAATCAAACCGATATAAAATTGATTCAAGACGAAATTGCTGAATTTTTTAAACAAGAAAAATATCAAGATAAAAATTGGCACCTATAATTTATGCAGGATCTGTACAAAAAAATTATTGATTTAGTGATTAAGTCTGGTAAGAGAATTAAAGATAAAGCTGGGCATATAGAAGATATCGGCGTTACAAAAAAGTACCTAACAGATGAAGACTTACAAATAGAGCGTGAATTAACTACTTTAATAAAAAGTACTTATCCTCAACACGCAATTTTTGCCGAAGAGGAGCACGATATTTATGAACAGGCAGATGACGTTTGGTTGATGGATCCAATTAGTGGTACAGGCGCGTTCATTCGTGGTGAGGATTCTTATAGTATAGTTATTTCACATGTTCACAAAAAAGAAGTTCTTTTTTCTGTTATTTATGTACCAGCTCTTGATGAATTTTATTTTGCAAAAAAAGGGCAAGGGGCTTTTCTTAACAACCAACAGATTTATGTTTCAAATAAAGAGAATAATTTTAAACTCATTGACTTTATCTGTAATGAATGGAAAAGTGATCCTGCGGTGATGAAACTTAAAGATGATTTAAATCAATTCACGATTGAAGAAACAATTTCTGGTGAGGCGGCTAATTATTGTAAAATTGCTGTTGGCAGAGCAGACGGCATAGTGGTTTTGGCTAAAGATATTTTTTCAGCCACGGCCGGAAGTTTAATTATTAGAGAAGCAGGTGGATATTTTGCCAATTTACAAGGTAGCATTGAATTACAACCAAAGGACCATGCTTTTATTGGTGGTAATAAAGATGCTTATCAAATATTAGTTGATTTAGTTAAGACAAATGGTTTATAAATTGGCATTCAAACAACTGTGTTATGAAAGACATTAACATCGTTATCGTCAATTACAAAATGAAAACAGACATTGAAAGATGTTTGGCTTCGCTGTACAAAGATCTTGCCAATGATAATTTAAATATTAATATTGTGGTGGTAGATAATGCTTCAAATGATGGAGTAGATTTAATGTTAAAAGAAAAATATCCCGCAGTTAAGATAATCTTACGCGAGAAAAATGATGGCTTTGGCAAAGCGCAAAACGCAGGATTAAAATCTGATGAAGCTAAGTATCACTTTATTTTAAATCCCGACACTGTGTTTTTAGAAAACGGCAAAATCATCAGAAAAATGTATGATTTTATGGAAACACATCCTAAGATCGGCATGATTGGTCCAAAAATCGTTTACCCAGATAATTCATTGCAATATTCCTGCTACCGCTTTCCAATTTTTTTACAGCCGGTATTTAGCCGCACCAAATTGGGGCAGAAAAAATTTGGCAAAAAAGTTTCTGATAAATTTTTAATGAAAGATTTTGATCACAATTCCACGCGTCCCGTTGACTGGATAATGGGGTCGGCAATGTTTGTGCGGGGTGAGGCATTAAAACAAGTGGGTTTATTTGATGATCGCTTTTGGATGTATGCTGAAGATTCGGATTTATGCCGTCGATTTTGGGAGGCACACTGGCCGGTTTACTATGTTCATGATATAGTAATTCAGCATTGGCACGGACGAGGTTCGGCCAAAGTGCCTGGTGTATTTCGCGCCTTAGTTAAAAACAAACTAGCCCGCGTGCACTTAATTAGCTGGTTGAAGTATATGTGGAAGTGGCGGGGGAATAGCATCTACTATCGATAGTTTTATGATTTGGTAAATGCCACTATCATTTGGCTTATTTAAAAAATAAACAAAATACGATTAAAATACAAATAAAATACAATGTCATATTTGTTTTATATTTTGTTAATATTTTGATAATATTTTTTACAAAACATTATTGACTTTAAAATTTTTAATATTATGGATTATTACCCCCGCATTGCAATAATATATTTATCTTTTCACTGCGAGCCCTACATCGATGACGTAGTTTCGGCTTTAAAAAAATTAACTTATCCCAAAGATAAGATTGAATTGGTAATTGTTGATAATCCACATCCAGAATACGGGCCATCTGTACGTTATCTTCAGGAAAATGTTATGTCGTTGTCAGGGATGGAAATTCCACACGTAACAATTTTGGCCCAAACAGAAAATTTAGGTTTTGCCGGAGGGAATAATGAAGGTATTAAGTGGGCGCTGGCTAATGGTTTTGACTATGTATATTTCCACAATAATGATGGTTTTATGTCTACCAATTGTTTGGAACCACTGGTTGAGGCCATGGAAAATGACAGGGGGGTTGGCGTGACACAATCACTAATGCTCTTACATCCCGAGACTGATTTAATTAATAGTTCTGGTAATGCTTTTCAATATTTGGGATTTGGTTATTGCAATGGTTATAGAGCCAAATTTGCAGATTTGAAACTCCCTAAAATTTCTCACATTGGCTATGCCTCAGGCGCGGCATTATTAATGCGAGCAGATTTGTTAAAACAATTTGGCTTGTGGGATAATGACTTTTTTCTTTATCATGAAGATCTGGAATATTCTTTTCGGTTAAAAATTGCCGGCTACAAGATTGTTTTAAGTACAGACTCAATTTTCTATCATAAGTATCAGTTTAGCCGTAGTATTTCTAAATTTTATTGGATGGAACGCAATCGTTATGGCGTGATGTTGATGTTTTTCCGCTGGCCAACCCTGTTATTACTGGCGCCCATGGCCATAATTTTGGAATTTGGTTTGTGGTTATTTGCGTTTAAAAGCGGTTGGTGGAAGGAAAGGGTAAAAGTTTATCAATATTGGCTAAAGTTTGAAAGTTGGAAGCTGTGGTTTTCTAAGAGAAAATATATTCAAAGTATTAGAAAGGTCTCAGACCGAGACTTGCTTAAATCGGCAGTTTCTGGTATATATTTTCAAGAAAAGGCAATGGAAAATCCGTTACTTAAGTACATCGGAAATCCGGTGATGAAGGTTTATTTTGCGTTGGCTAGATTAATTATTCGGTGGTAACTGAAAACACAGAATATGCAGATAACTATGGAGATGATGCAGACAACGCGGATACGGACTATTTATCTGCATGGTCTGTGTCATCTGCATAGGAATCAGCGTCATCTGTGTTTTAAGAAAGTATGAAAATTCGTAAGGCCATATTGACCGGTGGAGGCCGCGCCACGCGCCTCTATCCGATTACTACCACTATCAACAAACATCTTTTGCCCTTGGCCAATAAGCCAATGATTTTTCATGCTATAGAAAAAGCTGTGGAAGCGGGGATAGAAGAAATATTTATCAATGTTAATCCAGGAGAAACCGAATTGCAAAAACATGTGGGCGATGGTGGGCATTGGGGCATTAACATTAAATTTTTTGAACAAACCGGCGGTCCGCAAGGCATAGCCCATGTGGTAAAATGCGCCGAAGATTTTATTGGTTCGGACCCTTTTATGTTTTATTTGTCTGACAATATTCTGCTGGGTAGTTTAAAAGAAATTGTTGATGAATTTAATGACAATAAATGCGAATGTATGTTGGCTTTTGCCAAAGTGCCGGATAATCGTCATTTGGGCGTACCAGTGTTTGATGAGACTGGAAAATTGATTGAAGTTTGGGAAAAGCCGCAAAATCCTCCTAATAATTTTGGCCAAACCGGCATTTATTTGTATGGTTCAGATGTTTTTTTTAAAGCTTTTGACAAAATAAAAAAAAGCGCGCGTGGTGAATATGAAATTTCTGATTTGCATACCTATTTATTGAAGCAGGGGAGCAAGGTAGGTTGGAAAGAGGTGACAGGCTGGTGGAAAGATACTGGCATGCCCGAAGATTTGTTAATTGCCAATAAATTGTTGTTGGAACAAAGAGCTGAGAAAAATTTTACTAATTATGGTATCATAGATGCCAGCGCCAAAATTTCTGGCAAAGTACAGATTGGTAATGGCACCAAAGTGGGCAAGGAAGTGGTGATTGTGGGACCAGTTATTATTGCTGAAAATTGTGTTTTGGAAAATTGTCAAATTGGACCTAATGTGACAATTGGCCAAGGCACAGAAATATATCAGACAAAAATTAAAGACAGTATTATATTGAGCAATAGCATTATTGACGCGGAAATGGAAATTACTGACAGTATTTTGGGCAAAGGTGTGCGAGTTGTAAAAAAAGGCCCTTCGGCTAACGCTCAGGGTAAAAGTCATAAAATGATAATTGGTGATAAAACTATAATTGAACTATGATAAAGCTTGTTGCCCAAGCAAAACTTCCCACTGAATTTGGTGTGTTTGATATCCATATATTTAAAAACAGTATTGGTTGTGGCGAACCAGTGGTTTTGACTATGGGTGACTTTTTGACAGGAAAGTCAATTTTGTGTCGTGTGCATAGTGAATGTATGACTGGAGAAGTTTTTCATTCAATCAAATGTGACTGTCATGCTCAACTTATGCTGGCAATGAAAAAAATCGCCAAAATTAAGCAAGGTATAATCATTTATTTGCGCCAAGAAGGCCGAGGAATAGGATTGGTTAACAAAATTAAGGCCTATCGTTTAGAAGATTTGGGTTATGATACTGTTGATGCTAATTTGGAGCTTGGTTTGCCGGTTGATAATAGGCAATACGATTTGGCAATCAAAATTTTGCAATATTTCGGGATCAAGCAAATAAATTTGATGACCAATAACCCAGATAAAATCTCAGCTTTTAACCGTTCAAAAATTAAAGTTATCAAACGTGTGCCGGTGGAAATTAAACCTAGCCGTTTGAATAAAAATTATTTACAAACAAAGAAGAGAAGATTGGGGCATTTGTTAAAGAATGTGTAGCAAAAATATATGGATCTTAAATTTCTACGAACAGCTTTTGAACTTGCTCAAATGGGTGCTGGTTTTACCTCGCCAAATCCTGCTGTGGGTGCAGTGCTTACGAAAAATGGAAAAATTATTGGTCAGGGGTACCATCACTATGCTGGTGGTGATCATGCTGAGGTTGTGGCTATCAAATCGGTTAAAAATAAAAAATTATTACACGGCTCTACTCTTTATGTAACCTTGGAGCCTTGTTGTCACTATGGTAAAACTTCGCCTTGTATCGAAGCAATTGTCAAGGCTGGAATTAAACAAATTATAGTTGGCATGAAAGACCCCTCGTTAAAAGTTAATGGCCGAGGTATTAAATATTTACGTAAAAAGAGAATTAAAGTTGAAGTAATAAATTCACATTCTAAATTGGCACTAAAAATTAGAGGATTAAATCAATCATGGATAAAGTTTGAAAAGTACAATTTGCCCTATGTTGTATTAAAAGCAGCTATTAGTTTGGACGGCAAAATTGCTACTCGGTCTGGTAATTCCAAGTGGATAACAAATAAAAAATCACGGCTTGATGCTCGGCAAGAGCGCAGTTTATGTGACGCGGTTTTAGTAGGTGCCGGCACCATTAAAGAGGATAATCCCAAATTGGCGCCACAAGCAAAATTCAAAAATAAAAAACTATTGCGTGTAATTATTGATATAGACTTATCTACATCGCCGAAAGCAAAGGTATACCGTGATGGTAATGTAGTGGTTTTGACCACTAAGCTGGCATCCCAGTCAAGAATAAATAAATTTTCTAAATTTAGGATAAATTTAAAAATTTTTAAGACTAATATTGAAATAGAGATTGAAAAAATATTAAAATATTTAGCTTCGCTGAATGTGCAGAAATTGTTTGTGGAAGGAGGTTCAGGAGTTCACGGTACTTTTTATGATGCCACTTTAAAAAAGCACCATTTAATTGATGAAGTAATTTTTTATTTTGCCCCCAAAATAATTGGTGGTTACCAAAGCAAGTCTGCTGTAGGTGGTCATGGCGTGGGTAAGATTGAACAAGCTATTCAGTTCTCCAATCCACAGATTGCGCAGTTGGGTGATGATTTTAAAATAACAAATTTTTTAAACAATTATTGATTTTTATGTTTACCGGAATTGTCAAAGCAATGGGAAAAATTGAAAAAATCAAACAGGGAAAGGATTTTTTGATTTTTGGTATTAAGAATATAAAATTTTATCGCGAAGCTAATTTAGGTTCAAGCATTTGTGTTGATGGTGTTTGTTTGACCGTGTTTAAAAAATATAGAGGCCTATTACTATTTGCTATTATGCAGGAAACCTTGCACAAGACTGTTTTGGGCGAAAAACGAGTGGGCGATTTGGTAAATTTGGAAAACTCCTTAAAGGTTGGAGACGAGTTGGGTGGACATTTTGTTTATGGACATGTAAATACTGTTGCCAGTGTGACAAAAGTTCAAACTATAGGCAAGGATAAATTGATAAATCTAAAAGTAGATAACAAATATAAAAAATATTTAGTGGTTGAGGGATCAATTGCGGTAGATGGAACAAGTTTAACAATTGCCCGAGTAAAGGATAATATTTTTACAATTTCATTGGTTGAATATACACTACAAAACACCACTTTGGGAAAATTACAAAAAGGAGATAAAACTAACATTGAATTTGATATGATGCTTAAATATTTAGCTAATCTTAAAAATATATCTAAGATATAATTTTATTTGCTTATGAAAAAAGGAGTTAAATTTAGTCTGCAAAATGGCAAAACTCTAAAAATTGGTATTATTTACAGCCGTTGGAATATTTTTTTTGTTGAGTCTTTGCTCACTAACTGTCTAAAGGCCTTAAAAGAATGTAAGGTAGAAAAAGACAATATTTTTATTACTCAGGTTCCTGGTTCTTATGAATTACCTTGGGGAGCAAAAAAAATGATAAAACAAAAAAATATTGATGCGGTGATTTGTTTGGGTTGTTTAATAAAGGGAGAAACTATGCATTTTGAATATATTGCCGAGGCTGTTTCTCAAGGGATTATGAAATTAAATTTGGAGACTGGTGTACCGGTAGTTTTTGGCGTACTTACTTGTTTAACAAAAAAGCAGGCGAAGGAACGAGCCAGCGGTAAACTAAATAGCGGTCGTGAATGGGGGATGGCAGCAGTAGAAATGGCATTATTAAGCAAACAAAAATGACGTGTTTAAACACATCATTTTAATGTTTATTATTAATGTATCAGTAGTCAAGCATATACAGACTGTCATCTTTATTGTATTTTCCCCAAAAATAAATTTTTCTATTTTCAATATCTGCGGTCGCTATTTTAATAGTGGCGTTGTTTAACAACTCATGATTCACATAGTAACCTGGATTGAAGCCCATAATTTTACTTCCACTCGACAAAAGCAAAACGCCAGTGTTATCTAAAGGCCTCACTGAAATTATTTTTTCACTATTTCTGGTTAATAATTCTGTAAAGCCATCATCATAAATTGTCCACAATTCCCAAGGTGACCAAGCCAGCCAATTATTGGTAACACGGTTATAAAACAAATTTGTGGAAGCAACTGTTTTGTATGCACTTACCCCGGTATTATTATCAAACACCACTATTTTAATCTCACCTCCCGATTGATAAATTAGGCGACTATTATTATCATCAATAATTTTGTCCGGCGCGGTTTCCAAATAGTATGCCCGGTTATTTTTTAACCAAGCTTTAGTTTCGGAATTATAAAATACTATTTGGCTATTCTCCTCAACAAACCAAAGCTTGTTACTATCATTGGTAGAAAAGTTGTAGATAACTGATTTCTGTAAAGTGTCAAACTGCGTTATTAAATTTTGGCTGCCAACATAAACAGTGGGAGAGGAAGCATTTTTTTTCCATTGAAAACTAATTATAGGCTTATCCAATTTATAAATTTTATTTACGTTTAAGTTAGCAGCATCTACCAGCTGTAGATAATTTTGCGTATTATTACTATAAGCAATGGCCGCAAAATCTGCAAAAGACGACCATTCAATTTGAATTTTTTCTTTTTTTGATAACTGCACCAAAGAGGTAAGCTTGCTATTGCGATTATCAAATAAACTAACTTCCAATAAGTTGTCTTTCTCAATCAAAATTATCAAATAATAGCCATTACTTGAGGGGTAAACACCAACAATATCTTTATCTAAATTTGTTAAAATTTTAGTTGGCACACTATTTTTAAATAATGTTAAATCCTTAATATAGGTAGTTTTTTTGCTTTCTACCACCACGTCTTTACTCCAATCTATATATCCATCACGTTTTAACTGTAAATGATAAATTGCGGGTGTTAAATTTGATAAGCGCACTGGTTGGCTATTATTTATAAACATGCCATTAAGGTATACTTTTACATCTAATGGTTCAACGTCTATGCTTAATACTCCGGTTTGTAAAATTTGTTTTTTAGTAAAATCATAACGGTAGCCAGCTGTGTAAAAAAGAATCAAGGGTGCAACAATAAAAAAAATTATGATTAAGGTAATCATTATGGTTAAGCGAATTTTTCGATTAAGAATTGGTTGGCGGGGCATAGGTTGCAAAAAAACAAAATTTCACTTATAATAATACTACCTTATTAATGACAATTTTTCAAGAGACCTATGGCTAAATTTATAATTAATGGTGGTAAAAAGTTACATGGTGAGTTGGCAGTAAATACAGCCAAAAATTCGGCAGTAGCTATTCTTTGTGCTTCCTTAATGATAAAGGGTAAGGTGATTTTGAAAGACGTGCCTAAAATTGAAGAGGTCTATCGTATTTTGGAAATTTTAAATAGCATTGGTGTGGATGTACGCTGGCAAGATGAACACACTCTTTTTTTGGATACTTCTAAAAAATTAAAAATGCATGAAATCAATAAGCATGCCACAGAAGTAACCCGCTCTTCTCTCTTATTGTTGGGAGCTCTGGCGAAACGTGAAAAAACCTACAAAATTTATAAGTCTGGAGGCTGTCGCTTGGGCGCGCGCACTGTAAAGCCGCATTTGTTTGCCTTGGAAAAATTTGGTGTGCAAGTGGAATCAAAATTAAAATATTATGATGTTAAAAATTTGGCGCTTAAACCCGCGCCTGTCGTAATGTATGAATCAGGAGATACTCCAACAGAAAATGCCATTATGGCAGCAGTTTTGGCGCCAGGAGTTTCTATAATAAAATTTGCCTCATCAAATTACATGGTACAAGATCTGTGTTATTTTTTACAAAAAGCTGGTGCTAAAATTGAGGGTATCGGCAGTACTACTTTAAAAATTATCGGCGTTAAGCAATTAAAATCAGTAAACAATTATTCAATAATGCCAGACCCAATTGAAGCCATGACCTTTTTTGCCTTAGCTATCACTACCAAATCAAATCTGATTATTAAAAATTGTCCGCTGGAGTTTTTGGAACTAGAGCTGGAAAAATTAAAAGTCATGGGGCAGAAATTTGAATTGTTGCGTAGAAGAAAATCAGGAAATGGTGAATTTGACTTGGTGGATGTAAAGTTTATACCTTCCAAACTTTCGGCCTTGCCTGATAAAATTTATGGCCGGCCATTTCCGGGGTTGAATATTGATAATCTGCCATTTTTTGTGCCAATTCTTGCCTTAGCGCGCGGACGCACCTTGGTACATGACTGGGTTTATGAAAATCGCGCGGTCTATTATTTGGAATTGCAAAAGTTGGGCGCTAAAATTACTTTGCTTGATCCGCATCGCGTGTTTGTGGAAGGCCCGTCTAAATTTTATGCCAATGAACTAATGAGTCCCTCTGCTATTCGCCCGGCTGTGGTAGTCCTACTGACTATGTTAGCAGCTCCCGGTCGTTCGGTTTTGCGTAATTCTTACACCATAGAACGCGGATATGAAAATTTGGCAGAAAGATTGCAGAAGGTGGGAGCGAAAATTGAGAGAGTGGGATGATTTCAAATTGCAAATTTCAGATTGCAGAATACCAACTGATCAACTGTCCATTTTGAAATTAGAAATCTGAAATTTGAAATATTTTTTTGTTGATAAATAGTTTGACAAAATATATATTAGCAGTTATACTCACCTAAATTATGAATTATACTCTATTACCAACCCCACCATGCCAGGCGCTCCTGTAAGTAGTTGCGATTTTTAATTACTTAAAGTAGCGCTTCTTAAAAAAAGAAGCGCTTTTTATTCCCCTCCGGGGCTTCCTCGGAGTGAACCTTGTATGACCACTCTTGAACAACTCCAATTAGCCAAACAAGCTTCACGACAAATGCGCCTTGCTGATACGGAAAAGAAAAACCAATTTTTAAATAAGCTGGCAGATTTGTTGGAAATAAATATTGCAGAAATTTTAACAGAAAACAAAAACGATTTAGATAATACTACAGGTTTAACTTCAGCCATGTTTAAGCGTTTGACTTTAACAGAGGAAGGTATTAAAACTATGGCACAAGGTTTGCGGGAAATTACAAATTTGGAAGATCCTGTGGGCAAAATTGAGGAGATTTGGGATAGGCCCAATGGCATGAAGGTGGGCAAAATGCGCGTACCCATTGGCGTGATTGTTTTTGTTTATGAGTCTCGTCCTAATGTTATTGCCGATGCCGCCGGTTTAATTATCAAGAGTGGTAATGTTTTAATTGCCCGTGGTGGCAAGGAAGCAGACAATTCCAATCGTGTATTATTAAAATTTATTAATCAAGCGTTAACAGAATCAGGTTTACCTGCTCAGGCTGTACAACAATTTGAGGATAGAAGTTATGAAGCCTTATATGATGTGGTAAAGCAAGACAAATTTGTAGACTTGGTAGTGCCGCGCGGGCGCGAAAAATTAATTAATGCTATTAAAGACAACGCACGGGTGCCGGTAATTGCGCATGAACGCGGGCTTTGCCACGCCTATATTGATGATTCAGCCAATGTAGACATGGCCATTAAAATTATAATTAACGCCAAAACATCCAATCCGGCTACCTGCAATACTATTGAAAAAATTTTGGTAAATCAAGATATTGCCGACAAAGTAATGCCGGAATTAATTAATCAATTAATCGCCAAAAATGTTGAGGTACGCGGAGATGAAAGAACCTGTGCTTATGATGGACGAGTAAGGTTGGCGAGCACCGAAGATTGGGACACTGAGTATTTGGATTTAATTATTACCATAAAAGTTGTAGATTCATTTGAACAAGCGCTGGATCACATAGAACAACACAGCTCGCATTTAACTGACTCTATTATTACTAACGATGAAAGCCATAAAAAAGAATTTTTGCGCAGTGTCAACAGTGCTTCGGTTTTGGTAAATGCGTCCAATCGCTTAACCGATGGCGGAGTATTTGGTTTGGGAGCAGAGTTGGGTATTTCTACTTCATCGGTACATATGAAGGGGCCAATGGGAATTAAAGATTTGACAGTGACGAAGTATGTTGTTATTGGCTCGGGACAGATTAGGGAATAAATAGAACGCTAATTAAACTAATTTAACGAATCAGAACAAATTTGTTTGAATTAGTTTAATCCGTTAAATCTGTGTTCTACTAATCAATTGTGTATGAATAATCTCATAATAATAAAAATCGGCAGTAATATTATTGTGGACGACCAAGGTAATGTCCGCAATCTTGTAATTGAAAAGATTTTAAAAACAGTAAAAGAAAAGATGGATAATGGTACAAAGATTTTATTAGTCACTTCAGGTGCTGTGGCTTTGGGTAAAAAATTTTTTGTAAATAAAGAATTGAATAAAAAACTGTCCGCGGGCATTGGCCAAATGCAGTTAATAACTGCCTATTACACAGCCGCCCAAAAATTAGATTTAACAGTTTCCGAATTATTATTATCACGGCCACACTTAATTCAGCGCCAGCATTTTTTAAATTTGCAAAAACTTTTAAATGACGCTTTTGCCCAAAACGTCATTCCCATTATTAATGAAAATGATACTTTGGTTTATGGTACAGATTGGGCTTTTATTGATAATGATTCTTTGGCCTCATCGCTTGCCATTGCGCTAAATGCTGACAAATTATTAATTTTAAGCCATGTGGATGGCTTGTTCACCGGAGATCCTGATAAAGATAAAGATGTTAAGTTAATTTCTGAAGTACGTGATGTGAATAAAGAATTGATGAAAATGTGTTCTGACAAAATTTCTAACAATAGCCGGGGTGGCATGGTAAATAAATTAAAAGTCATTCGTTTGTGCAGTGCTGTTGGCATTAAATCACAAATTATTAATGGTTTAAAAACAGAACTGTTTGCCCAGGCACTGGATAATGAATTGGTGGGTACCAGTTTTACTGCTCGAAACATAAGTGAAACTGTCAAAAATCGTGAGCGCTGGATTTTAGCAGCACGCAGTTCTGCGGCCAGCATTGAAGTGGACGAGGGTGCCTTACAAGCTTTGAAAAAAGGAAAGAGTTTGTTGGCAGTGGGCATTAAAAAAATTTATGGTTCATTTGCTACTAAAGAACTGGTAGAAGTGATTAATGATGAAAAAGAGGGAATTGCCATAGGTTTGGTAGATATTAGTTCGGAACAATTAGAGGTTAGGGATTTTAAATTACAAAAAGGCGTGCAAGTGATGCACGCGGATAATATTATGGTTTTATGAAAAAAATTGTAATCATTGGTGGAGGAGTGATGGGTGGTATTTTTACCCAAGCTTTAGCGACCAATTATCAAGTTACGGTTTGTGGAAAAACTGAAGATAAAATTGTGTGCCGTGAAGCGGATTTTATTTTGCTTGCAATTAAACCTCAATCATTTCCTATTGTAGTTGAAGAACTGCTTGGAAATCTGGGTAGAGCCACCATTATTTCTATAATGGCGGGAGTGACAATTGCTAAAATTCAAACCGCTTTAGGTGTTAAGTCAATTGTGCGTGCTATGCCTAATCTAGGGGCAAAAGTAAAGAAATCTATGACAGTTTGGACAGGAAAAAATCTGACAAATGAAAATGAAATTGATAAGATTTTCTCTCAGGTAGGTGAAACTTTGTTTGTGACAGAAGAAACTTTCATTGATCAAGCTACTGCAGTATCTGGTTGTGGCCCTGGTTTTTTCTTTTATTTAATTTCCGAGTGGTTGAAAGCCATAGTTGAGTTGGGTTTTAGCCAGGCGCAAGCAGAAAAATTATTGCTTACCACCCTGAATGGTTCTATGGAATTATTGAGAGTTGATATGCGACCAGGAGTACTGGCTTCACAAGTGGCTTCTAAGGGAGGTAGTACCGAAGCAGGACTAAAGGTTTTGAATGAGGCTAATCTAAGTGAATTATGGTCAAAAACTCTGCAAGCGGCACTAAAAAGAACAAAGGAGCTGAATAGTTAATTGACTAGCTATTTGACAAGTTATCTTAATTGTGCTATACTATTCACCAAGTTGGGTAACAAGTTAGTCTCAAAAGGCAAAAACAGTTCCCAAAATAATACCCTAAACCATTTCGGTTCAGGGTCAAGGTCGAAAATTAATTAATATTCCAAATAATATTTGGGAACAAACAAAAGTTATGCCTTACACAACAGATAGGCAAATGTACGATGTGGATTTAACCTGCGCCAAATGCGGTACCCACATTTCACAATTGCCATTCCAGCCATCAGGCGACAGACCAGTTTATTGTTCAGATTGCAATCGCGCTTTCCGCGATAGCAAACGCGACAATAACCGTGGCGGATTTTCCCGCGGTCCTCGCCAGATGTTTGATGTTGATTTGGATTGCGCCGGTTGTGGTCAAAAGATCACCCAGTTGCCTTTCCAACCAACTGCTGGCAAACCAGTTTATTGCCGCGATTGTATGATGGCCAGACGCAATAATGGTTAATTGCATTGCAATATTAAAACTCATCCTTATCCGGGTGAGTTTTTATTTACCCCGTTATTTCACAGGGTTCACCCAGTGAAATCCGTCTCTGTCTGCTTCGCAAGCAGACAGGACGAAGTCGCCCCTTGAGGGGACGACTATTTCACAGGGTAAACTTGAATTTATTGTCTTTTTCCGGTAAAATCATAATATTATGAAGACTGCTAATAGCAAAACAAAAATTTTGGTTGCCATGAGCGGAGGAGTAGATTCATCTGTGGCCGCAGCTTTATTGGTAAAAGCTGGTTATGAAGTAACCGGTATGTTTGCGATTAACTACAATGAACAGAACCAGTTTACAGGGCGTAGCCCCGAAGGGGCGGAGCCCTGTTGGCGGCCAGATTATCAAGACGCGCTAAGAGTAGCCGCTAAGTTAAATATTCCGCTTTTGCGTTGGGATTTTACCAAAGAATATCAAGAGATGGTGTTGGATTATATGTATAAAGAATATCAGGTCGGTCGTACGCCCAATCCTGACATTTTGTGCAACAAGTTTGTGAAATTTGGAGCATGGTTAGATAAGGCAAGAGAATTGGGGTTTGATTATATTGCGACAGGACACTATGCACGTTTAAGGAGTAAGGAAAAAGGAATAAGGAATAAGCGAGTTGAAAAAAATAAGTTACTACTTACTCCTTACTCCTTACTCCTTGCCAAGGACACCAACAAAGATCAAACATACTTTCTTCATCAATTAAACCAAGAACAACTATCTCACACAATGTTTCCACTTGGCGATTATACCAAGCCAGAAGTAAGAAAATTGGCATTGAAATTTAAACTTCCGACAGCCAAAAAAGAAGAAAGCATGGGCATTTGTTTTATTGGCGAAGTGCCAATGAAGGAATTTTTGGAAAAACGGATTAAACAAAAAAAGGGGAAAATTGTACTGAGTGATGGCACAGTTCTTGGTGAACATGAAGGCCTTGCTTATTTCACAATTGGACAGCGTCACATTGGTAAGATACAAGTTACAAGATACAAGTTACAAGATACAAAACCACTATTTGTCGTCGACAAAAATATCAAGAAAAATCAATTGATTGTCGGCTACGAGAACGACCCATTGTTATATAGAAATGAAATTATTGTAAAAGACGTAAATTGGATTAGACAAATGCCAACTTTTCCGTTAAAATGTAAGGTGAGGTTGCGTCATCGTCAAGAACTTCAAGATTGCTCAATCTCTTTGGTAAGGACAGGTCGCGACCTGTCCGTACAATTTACCAAACCGCAACGCGCGGTTACTCCCGGCCAATTTGCCGTGTTTTATAAAAAAGGTGAGTGTTTGGGTGGGGGAATTATAGAGTAATTTAAAATTTATAATTTAAAATTTTTTTCTATGGGCTGGATTTGGGAATTATTTAAATCGCAATTTTTCTGGTTAATTTTAGCTGGATTATTGGTTTTTGTTGCTTATAAAAAGTTTAAGTATTAGTTTTATGATTACTTCCAAAGAATTGCGTCAAAAATACTTAGATTTTTTCAAAAGCAAAGGACATACCATAATTCCTTCGGCTTCTTTAATTCCGGAAAATGATCCAACTGTTCTCTTTACCACTGCCGGTATGCATCCTTTAGTTCCTTATTTACTTGGCGAAAAACATCCAAGCGGCACGCGTCTCGCCAACGTACAAAAATGTATTCGTACACAAGATATTGATGAGGTGGGAGATAATCGACATGATACTTTTTTTGAAATGCTCGGCAATTGGTCCTTAGGAGATTATTTTAAAAATGAAGCCATTGAGTGGAGCTGGGAATTTTTAACTGACAAAAATTATTTGGGATTGGATCCAAAAAAATTGGCAGTTTCTGTTTTTGAGGGTGATAATGATGCTTCTTTTGATGAACAAGCTTATGATACTTGGAAAAGGCTAGGTGTGCTTGAAGAAAGGATTGCTAAATTACCAAAGAAAAATAATTGGTGGGGCCCGGCTGGACAAACCGGTCCTTGTGGCCCAGATACTGAAATGTTTTTTTGGAAAGGTACAAGCGAATTTCCTCCAGCAGGCAGCAACCCAAAAACTGATGAGGATAACTGGTTAGAAATTTGGAATGATGTTTTCATGCAATATTTTAAAAAAACTGATGGCAGTTTTGAACCACTGGCCCAAATGAATGTAGATACAGGAATGGGTTTAGAGCGTACGCTGGTTACATTAAATGGTTACAGTGATGTGTTTGAAATAGATACATTTAAACCGCTGATTGAAAAAATTGAGGCAATTACTAATAAGAGTTATCATCAAAGTTTTGAGACTGATAAGTCTATGCGCATAATTGCCGACCACTTGCGCACTGCCACCATGATTATGGGTGATGATCGCGGTATTGCACCGTCTAATGTTGATCAGGGTTATATTGTGCGCCGTTTGATTCGCCGTGCCGTACGACATGGCCGCTTATTAGGAATTCAAGACAATTTTTGTTCGCAAATTGCCAAAGAAGTAATAAAAATTTTCGCCGATGTTTATCCCGAAGTAGCGAAAAATAAAAATTTTGTGTTGAGTGAAATGGAAAAAGAAGAAAAAAAATTCAGAAATACCTTGGAAGAAGGATTGAAGATTATTGAAAAGGAATTTGAAGTGTTGAACGCTAAAGATGGTCAGCCAATTGTGTTTGGTGAATTTGGAATTACTTCGACTAATATATTAATGAAAAAAATGTCACCTCAAATTACGGGCAAATGGATTTTTGATCTTTATCAGTCACATGGTTTTCCATTCGAGATGACAATTGAAGAAATTAAGAAACTAGGAAATTTAGAAATTGACGATTTTGAAAAATTGCAGAACGAATTCAAAGCCGAAATGAAAAAACATCAAGAACTTTCCCGTGCCGGTGCTGAACAAAAGTTTAAAGGTGGTTTGGCCGATACTTCGGAACAGTCTACCAAATATCACACTGCTACACATTTATTGCTGGCGGCTCTAAGACAAGTTTTGGGTGCGGATATTGTGCAAAAGGGGAGCAATATTACTCCCGAGCGTTTGCGTTTTGATTTTAATTGGCCCGAAAAATTAACAGCAGAGCAAATTAAAGCAGTGGAAGATTTGGTCAATCAAAAAATCACTGAAAACATTTCCGTTGAGATGCAAGAATTACCCAAAGAACAAGCGAAAGACTTAGTCACAGTGCGTTCGTTTGACCTAAGCAAGTATGGTAATATTGTTAAAGTATACAAAATTGCTGACTTTAGTATTGAATTCTGCGGCGGTCCGCACGTGCTAAATACCGGTGTTCTTGGGCATTTTAAAATTACCAAAGAAGAAGCGTCATCGGCAGGGGTGAGGAGGATTAAAGCTGTGCTCGAATAATGTTGTAATTGTTGTATCACTTCGTTTGTTTTATCGCTTTGCTTGTTCAATTTGAACATTTAGAACATCTATAACATTTGGAACAATGTGGTTTTAAAAAAACTTTTTCTCCATCTTCAATCCACTCGTTTTCTACAATACACCATAATTGGCAGCTCAGCGTTTATTTTAGATTATGGGTCGCTCTTTTTATTCAAAGAAGTTTTTAATCTTAATCCTGTCTGGGCAGTAATTGTAAATCAGCCGCCAATAATTTTGTACGTTTTTTTGTTAAATAAATATTGGTCATTTAATGCCCAAGGCAACACCATTAACCAAGCTATAAAATTTTTACTGCTAATGCTTTGGAATTATTTATTTGCAATTGTCTGGATGTGGTTTTGGACAAAACTGGTTGACACATCATTTTATATTGCAATTGGTAATGAACAAAAAGATTTTGGCTACATGATTATTAGGTTTATTAATATTATTTTGGCAGTATCATGGAATTTTTTACTTTACAAATATTGGATTTACAGCACAAAAACACAGAAAGCACAAAAACACCAAAACACATTATCTGAAGCACTTGAAAATTGATTTATTGACAAATCGTTTGTGTATAACTCAATGTTATCTGTTATCTGCTATCTGATATTTGTTATTATTTACGCTTAACCCAGCAAATTTTACTAAATTAAATAATTCTGGTGGTATTACACTTGACACAGTGTCAAATTTCCTGTAAAATATCGCCAACTAACAGATTATCTCATGTCAAAACAAGATGTAGTAGAAATGCGCGGAACTGTAGACGAATTGCTCCCCGGAGCAACCTTTCGCGTAAAATTGGAAAACGGCCATGAAATTTTGGCTCATTTGTCCGGCAAAATGAGAATGAATAAGATTAGATTGGGAGTTGGCGATGAGGTAAAAGTTGAAATGACACCCTATGATTTGACCAAGGGCCGAATTACATTCAGATTTTAGATACACCCCCACACCTAAATTCATTTTCATGAAATTAGTGTGGCAGGTGTAAATTAAAATTAATTAACTCACATTTAATGTCAAAATTAAACATTAGGTGTGGGGGTAAATCAACCAGTGCGGTGGAGCATTCTCCTGGAAAAGGCAGAGGTGTCAGTGGGAGAAGCTATGATATCGCGGCAGTGGTTGGTGTTTTTTTGAACTTATTCTATAAAATATATGAAGGTCCAAGCTTCAGTAAAAAAACGTTGCGCCAAGTGCAAAACAGTTCGCCGCCGCGGTGTGGTATATGTGATTTGTGAAAATCCTCGCCACAAACAGCGCCAAGGAACAAAACAGCGCAAAAGCGCCGCTTAATTTTTGTTTATTTTAAAATTATGAGAATTTCCGGTATCAACATTCCTAAAGATAAGAAAGTGATCATCTCACTGTCTTATTTATATGGAATTGGCCCTACTTTATCCAAAAAAATTCTAAGCGAAGCCAAGGTTGATGGCAATATCCGCGTTAAGGATTTAACTTCAGCCCAGGAAGATGCTATTCGCAATATTATTGAAAAGAAATATAAAACCGAAGGCGACTTACGTTCTGAGGTGGCTCAAAATATTAAGCGTTTGAAAGATATTAAATGTTATCGCGGAGTGCGCCATATGAAACATTTACCCACTCGCGGACAGCGTACTAAAACTAATTCTCGCACTGTGCGCGGTAACAAGCGTAATATTGCTACCAGTGGTAAAAAACCGGCTGCACAAAAAACTTAATCTTAAAGGCTAAGAAGGCCAAAAAAGCTGAAAAAGCTGAAAAGGCCGTGAAGCCTTTTAAGCCTTTCAGGCATTTAAAGCATTTCAAGCATTAAATCTATGGTTGAAAAAACTAAAAAAGTAACTAAAAAGAAAAAAATTACCAAACAGGTAAGCCATGCTCGCGCCTATATTCAAGCAACTTTCAACAACACCATTGTTTCTGTTACTGATCAAAATGGCGATGTTCTGGGTTGGGCTTCTGCTGGTATGGTGGGTTTTAAAGGGCCAAAAAAGGCCACTCCTTATGCTGCCGGCCAGGTTGTAAAAAAAGTGGTGGATGCTTTGGGACCTTACAGTGTTAAAGAAGTGAGTGTTTTTGTCAAAGGCATTGGTGGCGGCCGAGAAGGTGCCATCCGCGCTTTCAACACCAACGGTATGCAGATTTTATCTGTTAAAGATATCACTCCTTTGCCACACAATGGCTGCCGTCCACCTAAGAGACGCAGAGTGTAATTGAGTTAAAAGTTATAAAGTTTTAAAGTTATAAAGTTAAAAATATGGGAAGAAACATTGGTCCTAAAAATAAAATTGCTCGCCGCTTTGGCATTGATTTGGGCTTGAAATCAAATCCCACAAAAGTTGCCAAAAGACTAAGCCAGCCACCCGGGGTACATGGTCCCAAAAAGAGACCTGGCGCCGCTACTGGTTATGGCAAACAATTGATGGAAAAACAAAAAGCCAAATTGATTTACGGCTTGCGTGAGAGACAATTTAGCAATTTGGTGGCCGAAGCTACGCGCCACAAAGGCGACTCCAGTGTCTTTTTGCTAAAAATGTTGGAGGAGAGAATAGATAACGTGGTCTATCGCTTGGGTTTTGCGCTTACCCGCAACCAAGCACGGCAAATGGTTTCTCACAATATGTTTTTGCTAAATGGCAAAAAAATGAACATTCCTTCACACAGAGTAAATGCCAGCGATATTATTAGTTTAAAGGACAACAAAAAAAATAAAAAACTCTTTGAAGGCATGGCCGAAAAGTTAGGTAAGGCAGATTTGCCTTCCTGGCTTAGTGTTGATGCCAATAAGCTGAGCGGCAAAGTTTTGGGCGAACCAAAAGCTGAGGACTTTGAAAAAATAATTGACGTAAAATTAATTATTGAATTTTATTCAGCTCGCTAATTTAAGGAGGCTTTCTCCATGCCCTTCGGGGTTAATTATCAAAAAATATGGAGCATATCTTATTACCAACCACTATCGATTTTGTAGCCACTGAAAACAAAAATACAGGCAAGGTAATTATTACCCCTTGCCAACAGGGCTACGGTACTACTTTGGGCAATGCTTTGCGCCGAGTATTGTTATCTTCATTGCCAGGGGCTGCAGTAGAATCTGTAAAAATCAACGGTGTACAACATGAATTTTCCGCTGTTTCCGGAGTTAAAGAAGATGTAGTGGAAATTATCATGAATTTAAAACAGTTAGCTGTCAAAAGTTTTTCTGAAGAGCCAGTATCCCTGAGCCTAAAAGTAAAAGGCAAGAAAATTGTGACAGCCGGTGATTTTGAAAAAAATGCCGACATTGAAATTGTTAACACCGATTTGGTTATTGCCAACATCACTGATGACAAAACTACTTTAGAAATGGAAATTACCATTGGCCGCGGCCGTGGTTATTTACCAGTAGAAGAAAAACAAGATAAAAATTTAGATTTGGGCACTATTTTGGTAGACTCGTTATATACTCCCATTCGTGATGTGGGTTATAACGTAGAAATGACCCGTGTGGGAGACGTTACTGATTTTGAAAAATTGGTGTTGTCAATTGAAACCAATGGTACCATTACCCCCAAAGATGCTGTTCAACAGGCCACCAAAATTTTGATGGACCACTTTGCCTTGATTTTGGATGTAGCTGGCGGCAATACTGAAGAAGTTAAGAAAGTTGATAAGGAAACAACCGATCTTACCGAAGAACTGCCGGTTATTTCCGAAAAAGATGATGTGGAAGCAGTTATGGAGGATAAACCCAAAAAGAAATCTACTAAAAAGAAAAAAACTGAATAATTGTATGAGACACCAAATCCAAAAACAGACTTTGGGCAGGGAAACCAGCCAACGAAAAGCCCTGATGATTAGTTTGGCTGAAGGTTTAATTTTACATGGAGCAATCAAAACCACTTTGGCCAAAGCCAAAGCCTTGCGTTTGTTTGTTGAACCATTGGTTACTCGCGCCAAGAAAAATAATTTGACGGCCAGACGCCTGATTAAGAGCTCTTTGCATACAGATAAAGCAGTAGAAAAAATGATGGATGAAATTGGCCCCAAATATGCTACCCGCAATGGCGGCTATACCCGAGTTATCAAAATGGCACGCCGCCCTAATGATGCGGCTGAAACTGCCAGAATTGAATTTGTTTAGACATTGATTGCGCAGATTTTATAATAATATCACAGATAATATAATTAAATATGGCAAAAATAATTAAACGAAATAAAATCGAATTGGATGCTGAGGGGCAGGCACCAGGACGTTTAGCAACCAAAATTGTAATGATTTTGCGCGGTAAAACGAAACCAGATTTTCAACCACACATTGATAGTGGAGATTTTGTCACCGTAATTAATGCCGGCAAGGTTAAATTTACCGGAAAAAAATTGGTACAAAAAGATTATCGCCACCACACTATGCATCCGGGCGGTATTAAAACCAAATCCGCACAGAAAGTTATGAAAGAAAACCCAGGAGAGATTATTCGCCACGCAGTTTACGGCATGTTGCCTAAAAACAATACCCGCGATGAGTTGATGAAAAGACTAACAATAAAAAACTAAAATATGATAACTAAAGCAGACAACAATTCAAGAGCCGTGGGCAGAAGAAAAACTGCTGCCGCGCGCGTAAAAATAACGGTCGGCGGAAAAGGCGAAATTACCATTAATGGCCGTCCTTTGGAAAAATATTTAGGACATAAATTGTGGCAAGATAAAGTTAAAAGCGCGCTTAAAGTGGTTGGCAGAGAAAAAGATTTGGATGTGAGCGTTAAAACAGCTGGCGGTGGTTTGTCCGCTCAAGCTGATGCCATACGCCATGGCATTGCCCGTGCTTTAATTAAATGGAATCCAGAATATCGCCCAATTTTAAAAGCCGAAGGCTTTTTAACCCGCGATCCTCGTGAGAAAGAAAGAAAGAAATTTGGTTTGCACCGCGCCAGAAGGGGACATCAGTGGAGAAAACGTTAAGTCTGTTGTAAAGACGCGCCAAGGCGCGTCTTTTTTTGTATGTGTTGAAATATGTTGGTTTTTGAGGTAAAATAAGTATACAAAAGAAATTTCGAATTTTCGAATTTTAAAAATTATAAATTAAAAATTATAAAATGTCGCAATCCATCGCCAAAAACACTGCCTTTATCACTGCCGCTTTTATCGGGCAAAAGGTTATTTCTTTTGTCTATTTTACCTTAATCGCTCGGCAAATTGGCGCCACAAACACCGGCAAATACTTTTTTGCCTTATCTTTCACTACCATTTTTGTAGTTTTTATAGATTTGGGATTAAATCAGGTACTAATCCGCGAATCGGCACGCTTTAAGGAAAAAGCACAAAATTATTTTTCTACCATACTTTGGGCCAAAATTATTTTGGCATTTTTAATTTATGTGGTTGCCCTTATCACCATAAATTTACTGGGTTATCCTGAGGAAATTAGGCACTTAGTTTACCTTTCAGCCATAACCATGGTTTTTGACTCCTTGCACTTAAGCATTTATGGCGTCATCAGGGCTATTGGCAGTTTAAAATATGAAGCATTTAGTATTTTGGCCAGCCAATTTTTAACCTTGATTTTGGGCTTAACCTTTTTATACTCCGGGTTGCCGTTAATCTTTTTAATTTTGGCTTTTACCATTCCCAGTTTTTTGAACGTTTGTTATGCTAGCATAATATTGAGCAGTAAGTATCAAATAAGACTCCACCCTCATTTTAACAAAGAAATTTTAATAATGTTTTTAAAAATTGCCGCACCTTTTGCTTTGGCGGCGATTTTTGCCAGGCTTTATTCATATTTCGATTCTGTACTTTTGTCAAAAATAGCCGGAGATAAAGCCGTGGGCTGGTACAGTATTGCTTATAAAATAACTTTTGCTTTTCAGTTTATCCCCATGGCCTTAATTGCGGCGGTTTATCCGCGGTTTAGTGAATATTTTATTAATAACAAAGAACGCTTGGCCTATGTTTTTGAACGTAGCCTTAAATATTTGTTAATTATTGTTTTGCCCATCAGCTTGGGCATTGGTATTTTGGCCAAAGATATTGTGCTATCAATTTATTCAATAGATTTTCTGCACTCAATACTGCCTTTGCAAATTTTAATGGCTGGTCTAGTTTTTTCTTTTTTAAGTTTTCCTGTGGGCGCTCTGCTTAATGCTTGCAATAAACAAAGTACACAAACCATTATAGTTTTTGCGGTGCTGATAATAAATATTGTTTTAAATTTAATATTAATTCCTCACTACACAATTATTGGCGCTGCCGTTTCTGCCACAGTCGGCAATGCTCTACTAACTTTAATTGGTTATTTTTTTGCCCGCCGCTTAGCACCTGTTTCACATTGGTTTATTGGCAAATCGTTATTGCAAACATTATTGGCCAGCGCGATTATGGGTTTGGCAGTATGGCAAATAAATTTCCATTGGCATTATTTAATGGCAATTGTTGGCGGGGGGGTTGTTTATTCGGTTTGTTTGTTTCTATTTCAAGTTATCAATAAAGAACAAATTAAAGAAGCGGTTTTAATTTTAAAAAAATAGTATGAAGCGACCTTATGTCAATCCTTTCGAATATGAACCCAGGGTACCAATAGAAAAAATGGGGGAGGCAGAATTAATTGAACATTTTTATCGTATACTAGGTTTTAAAATAGGTGACACGACCAAAGATGCAAAATCAGAAGCTGATGTTAATTTAGAATTTTTTCGTGCCGAAGTTAAAAAAATGATAACTGCCATCCGTGCTGAGTTTGAAAGAATAGGTAAAACGCCTGGACCCAATTTTATCGCTACTGCTGAGGGCTATTTATACGATATTGCATTTCATAAATTCGCTTATTATGACTAAATTATGAAAAAACTAATCATCACCTTAGAATATCCACCGCAAGTTGGCGGCATTGCCACTTACATAGAACAGTTTGCCAAGGCTTTGGTGCCGGAACAAACAGTGGTTTTAGCACCTAAACAAAAAAATGGAAACGAATTTGATGCTGGGCAGAAGTTTAAAACCATTCGCAAAAATTTATATTGGTTTTTGTGGCCGTGCTGGTTAAAGCTATTTTTTATTGTCAGAAAAATTGTTAAGCAAGAAAAAATTGAAATTATCTATTTACACCACATCTTGCCTGTTGGCTATATTGGCTATTTGATTAAGAAATTCTACCAGATTCCTTATTTAGTATTTTCACATGGCACAGATGTGGAATATGCCACCCGCAGTCCTTGGAAAAAAAATCTGGCGCAAAAAGTAATGCAGGGGGCAGAACAAATTATTTTTAACAGCGAAAGCCTGAAACGCCGCCTATTGGCTCGCTTGCCGGATTTTACCAATAAATGCACGGTTTTATATCCTTGTCCCGAATCAATTTTTTATGAAATGCCAAAAGCAGAAGTGATTGCCGATTTAAAAACCCAATATGCTTTGGAAGGCAAAAGGGTAATGTTATCAATCTCTCGACTGGGCGAAGGCAAGGGCATTACGCACTTAGTTAGAATTTTACCCCGCATTTTACAACAAATACCTAATTTGGTTTGGCTAATCGTTGGTGATGGACCCAAGCGTGATTATTTGATTAAAGAAATCCAAAAAAATAATTTGCAAAATGCTGTGCGTTTTATTGGCAGTATTCCGCATAATGAATTAAATAAATTTTATCATCTGGGTGAATTGTTTGTACTTTTAACTCACCCAGATGAGGGGAAAGAAGAGGGGATTGGTTTGGTATTTTTAGAAGCTCAGGCCGCGGGCATTCCAGTGATAGCCGGTAAAAGCGGCGGAGTAGAAGAAGGAGTTATAAATGGCGAAACCGGAATTATTGTAGATATTTATCAAGGCGATAAAATTGTGGCAGATTCCATTTGTGAAATGTTAAAAAATAAAGAATTTGCAAAGCGTTTATCAATAAACGCGCAGGTGCGCATGAAAAATGATTTTAATTGGGAAAATCAACTCCAAGTAATTAAACAGTGGCTATAAATATTACTAACTTTATTTTTGACTGATTAACTGAGATACTGATTAACTGTTAAATTGTTATATTGCTAAATTGTTATGCTACACACAAAAGAATGTCTAATCTCAATCATCATTCCTGTCTATAACCAAGCTCGAGAATTAGAGTTAGCCTTAACGTCCATTGAACAACAAACATACAGAAATTTTGAGGTGATTGTAGTGGATGATGGAAGCAGCCCCGAATTTCAAATTTCAAATTTCAAATTTCAAAATATACGAATTGTGAGACAACCAAACCAGGGCGCGCCGGCAGCAAGAAATAGAGGATTGGAAATAGCAAAAGGTGAATACGTAATTTTTTGGGATGCGGACGTTGTGGCAGAGCCCGTGATGTTGGAGAAAATGAAAAAAGCGTTAGATGAAAATCTAAACGTTTCATTTGTTTATTGTGATTTTAATATTCAATATTCAATGTTCAATATTCAGAAAATAATGAAAGCGCGGCAATTCAATATTGCAGAGTTGAAACAAAACAATTTTATCCACTCCACCTCACTTATCCGCAAGGCAGATGCAATTAAATGGGATGAAAGTTTAAAACGTTTTCAAGATTGGGATTTATGGTTAACAATGACAGAACACGACAAGGTCGGCATATATATACCCGAAACTCTGTTCACCATCATTGCTAAGGGTCAAATCAGCGCGTGGTTGCCCAGATTTGCTTACAAAAAACCTTGGAAATATTTGCCTTACTTTAACAAGCGAGTTAAGGATTACGAAAGAGCCAGAGAAATAATTATTAAAAAACACTCATAATGAGTGTTTTTGCTTTATTTAAGAAATTTTAATTCTCTTTTGTTGCAGGCAAATGGTTAAAAATCTGATACAACACCTTGGTTGTGCGATCAAAAATTGTGGTTTGTTTTAACCCAACTGCCAGAGTAAAAGTTAAAAACAAAATGCCAAATATATGGAACAAAGCCGGCATTGCCACATTCATCACGAGGAGCGCTATTAAACCGGCCAACAAACCCACATCAAAATCCGGCCAATCGGGCAAATGCCTGATTTTTTTTATTAATTGATAGGTGCCAAACAAATATAAAAGCAATAAAAATAATGCCCCGCCAACACCCAACTCGGCCCACATTTCCAAATAACCCCAATCAAATTGCCCGGTAGTAATATATTGATAAGTATATGTGTTAAGAAAAGTTACGGTAGCGCCCAAACCCACGCCAAGCAATGGGCTTCCGTGAATTAAATCCAGAATAGGACGTAAAACCATCATCCGTGTGTTAGTACTAATTTCAATTTGCGGATTAGCCAAACTTTGAATTCTTACACCAAACAATTCCCAGCCCAAAGTTTGTCCCTGGCTAGCCAACAAATTTGCGCTGGTAAAAATTAGTGCAATCAAACTTAAATTTAATGCTACAATCTTAAACCATTGTTTAAAGCTATGCTTAAATTTTAAAATCATTAAACCTACAGCCAAAGCCAAAAAATAGGCGCGCGACAAATTTAAAACTAAAATTAAATTTGCCAGTACCAATAACAAATACCAAAACTTATGATGTTTTTCAGCCCGCACCAAAAGAGAAGAAATTAATAATATAAAAGGCACTACCAACAAATGGGTGGTTTCAACAATACGAAAAAATCCCTGTCCCAAATCAGTAATTTTACCAGCATCAAAATTGCGGTACCAATTATAAAAACCCTGGTGAATTTCAAAAAAATGCGCGGAATAAATAATAAAAGTTGCTAAGGAAAAAATTGCCGTACCCATTATAAACACGCCCAAGAGTCTGACTAAAAATTCCTGAACTTTCACTTCACTAAATAAATGATAGGTGGGGAAGAGCAATAGCAAAAATAAAAAAGGGACGATATCTGACATCACTTCGTGAATTGGGTGTCCATGATAAAGCCCCAAGCCTGCCGCTATTCCCAAAAAAATAAAGAAAATAATCAACAAATAACTTAAGCGGCCGTGGATTTTTAATTTTGATTTTAAATCTTTCTCTGATAAAAGCTGGGCCAGCCACAAAAACATAAACAAACCAACCAGTAAAGTTCTAATTGACAGGCCTAATAATTGAAAATATTGTCCAGACCCGCCCAAAAAAATTTCTGCCAAAACTAAGCACCACGCCCAAGATTGATTTTTAAAAAATAAAACTCCCAAAAGGAGCATTAGACAAAAAGCTATTAATCCTTGGGCCAACAAATTACCCATTAAAAAAAATGAAAGCAAACGAATGGCGAAAAATAAAATCACGAGCCAAAGAGTTTGGAAGCGAAAGAAGATTGATTTATTGATTAAAAAATTTTCGTACATGTTGAGTATAAAGTGTAAAGTAGAAAGTAAAAAGGCGAAAAATATCTATTTATTTTGTACTTTTTACTTTCTACTTTTTACTTCTTTAAATATCCATTAATAAAACTTTTGGCATCCATTGGCTTTGAACCCTCAACTTGTAATTCTAATACTTCAATCGCTCCATTATTACAACCTACAAACAACCCATCACTTTCTACTTTCAACTTTCTACTTTCAACTTCTTTATCAGACAATTTAACTTCTAAAAATTTAATTCTTTTACCTTTCTCGACGCCAAAAAATAAATCATCAGTCGTAGTCCATACCCCCGGCCACGGCGTCAGCCCCCGATAAAGATTATAAATTTCCTTGGCTGTTTTTGACCAGTCAATTTTGCCGTCTTCTCGAGAAAATTGACCACAAGTGGTGGCAAGGTTGTTGTCTTGGGGCTGCGGCACTATTTTACCCGAAATATACCCCAAAACAGCCTCTGTAAGCCCTAAATTTGCGGTTTTAGCCAGCTTCTGTTCCAGAGTGGCATAAGTGTCATCCTCGGCGATTTTTATCTTAAATTGAGCCAAAATTGGCCCAGTGTCCAAGCCAGCGTCCATTTTCATAATCGTCACCCCAGTTTCGCTTTCACCGTCAATTAAAGCGTTTTGTATTGGTGAGGCGCCGCGATATTTGGGAAGCAAGGAAGTGTGGATATTAATGATACCATGCTTTGGCGCGTCTAAGACTGTTTGAGGGATGATTAATCCGTACTGCGCACAGATACCAAGTTCGTAAGTTTGTAAGTCTGTAAGTGAATAAGTTTTGAGCGACGATGGTTGATCTATTTTAAGATCAAATTTCTCTGCTAAGACCTTCACTGGCGGGGGAGTAAGAATTTGTTTGCGACCAACCGGCTTATCCGGCTGAGTAATAACTAATTGAATATCAAAAAGACCATTGTCTATTAGGCCTTGTAAAATTTGCGCGCCAAAATCGTGAGTGCCAAAAAAGATAGTACTTATTTTGTTAACGCTCATAAAAAAATTTATTCTACTTCGTAGATGTCTTTCGCCTTATCAATAAACAACACTCCATCCATGTGATCTACTTCGTGTTGGACTACACGGGCTAGCATATCCGAAGCGCTGAAAGATAAGGGTTTACCCTCCCGATCGAGAGCTTTTACTTTAATATATTTATAGCGTTTGACTTTGCCATAGGTTTTGGGTACAGACAAACAGCCTTCTATGTCTTCCACTTTACGCACGCTGGTCTTAACCCAAACCGGATTTACTAACACCAAATCTTTTGTCGGTAATGTATGTTTTTTGGGTATAGCCAATTTACCGATAGTGCAAATTCTAAGATTATGCCCCACTTGCACAGCCGCCAAACCAATACCATCAGACGCGTACATTACGGGAATCATCTCATCAATTAGCTTTTGAGTATCTTTTTTTAGCAAAAAATCACAATCGATTTCAATTGATCTCTTTCTTAAATTTTCATTGGGTAGGGTGACTATTTTTAACATACCATTTTTAAGTTTATAGGTTTATAAGTTAATAAGTTAGTAAGTACTTATACACTTATAGACTTATATACCTACACACTATTTTACTTCTTTGCTTTTCCACACAAATAATTTTCCCGGATTATCACATTTTGAATCCTTAATTTCAGAAAAAATTCTCTGTGCTTCTTTAACACCAATACGTTTAATTATTCCCAAATACATAGCAAATCTTTTGCGTTCACCAAAAGCCGTAGAAATAACATCCGTCCAATAATGAACTTCTGAATGGATGTTCTTGTTTTGTTTGTGTAATGGTTGAATGATTTTACCAATGCTGTCCATATCCGTGTAATCCTTTGACGCCAAGCGTCATCAGTGTAATCCGTGTTTTAAAATATAAAATTACCCACTAAATACCCCACGCCAAACGGCCCTTCGTATGAATAATTTTTAAATTGGTAATCAAGATTTTTCAAAATCCCCAGTAAAATTAAGAAAGAGCGATAGCCACACTGAGCAGCCTCTTCCACAAATTTTTCATCCATGCTCATAATGCCAGTGGTATTGCGCGTTTGCAAAAGTTCTATCAATTTATCATCAAATTCTTTACCTACTTTGGAATAACCAGCCGGAGCATTGGTGGTTAAACCATGTGATAAATCTCCCGAGGCTACCACTGCCACACGCTTGCCTGATTCCATAATAATTTCTTTTAAAATCTCGCCAAACTGCAAATGTGTTTTGTTATCCAAACCCGAATAGCCTAGGGGTAAAATTTTTATTTCTGGCAAATGCCTAGTTAAAAAATATAAGGGAACGGTTGTGCCATGATCCAGTTTATGTTCGCTAACTTGTTGAACAGGTATTTTAGCTTCCAAAGCTTGATGCATAATTCTTGCTCCCAAAAAATTGGCGCTTTTCCAGGTTAGTTTGGTGGAAAGATCACCAAATTGTTCAAAATCAGAAACAAAACTATCGTGGTTGTTAATAGTGAAAGCTTCGCTAAACAAACTACTGTGAGGTGAGATAATTAGCAAAACTTCGGGTTTTGACAAATACAAATCCTGCTCCAAGGTTTCCAGAGCTTTTTGCGTATTTTCCACTTTCTTCACCTCTTCTTTACCAATGTTGGGAATTAAGAGAGGAGGATGGGGGGTGATGGCGGCGAAAACGAGAGACATACGTTTGAAATTAAGAAATAGGGAAATTAGGAAATTTTTCTAAACGTGTTGCAAATTTCTCAGTTTCTTAATTTCCTAATTTCTATATGCAAAATAAAATTTTATGAATTATTGTGAAAAAAATTTAAAATGTATTTATTGCCCATTCAGAAAGACGTTGTGGTTCATCAAACCTATTCTCATAATCCGGATTGCCCATGGTTATCACTA
>Ga0172370_10001707_pt1 | contig 32997 bp, 43 predicted proteins | sample LakKiv5m_FD_114538 | JGI IMG/M metagenome (GOLD analysis project Ga0172370, IMG submission 114538) | Freshwater microbial communities from Kabuno Bay, South-Kivu, Congo - kab_022012_11.5m | ecosystem: Environmental > Aquatic > Freshwater > Lake | place: Democratic Republic of the Congo...
ATCTTGACATAAAATGGAATATTTTGTATAATATATCCACATTTTTTATGCCCAGATGGCGGAACTGGTAGACGCACTGGACTCAAAATCCAGCGGTCGCAAGACCATGAGGGTTCGATTCCCTCTTTGGGCACCAAACTAAAGCAATTATGAAAACGTTTTTCGATTTACTAATTGCCCTATTGCTTATAATAACTGCATACCCTGCGGTTATTTTGTTGTATTCTAGAAAAAAAAGAGTACAGAGCTGGGAATATCGCCACTACCGCTTGAGCGCATTTTTTGCCACAATTTTAATTTTCATTTTTTTCTTGGTTATTTTTGGCAGTTTTATAGAACCAAAAATATTAATAACCAATTACCAAACCATTGATTTACCCAATTTAAATTCACCGGTAAAAATTGCCTTTGTTTCTGACCTGCACGTGGGAAAATACAAACAAACTGCCTGGGTGGAAAAAGTTGCTGACCGAATTATTGGTCTTAATCCAGATATTGTACTATTGGGTGGAGATCAAACCGACAACGAAGCTTCTGCGCCTGAAGAATTAATTTATCTTACACCTCTAAAAAAAATAACTAACAAATTTCCTGTCTATGCTATAAATGGTAATCATGAATATGGTCTAACTTGTTTTAATGGCAAAGATAAAAAATGCCATTACACTGGAGATATTCATAATGAAACAAAAAAAACTCTCACTGATTTAAGTGTTAGATATTTAACCAATGAATTGCAAAAGATCACCATCAACAGTTCATCATTTTATTTATTTGGTGGGGATGAGTATTGGGCTAAAAAATTAGATTTGAGCTCTTTAAACAAGCGGGCAGAAAACCTGCCTACCATTGCTTTAATTCACAATCCTTCGGCTATTCTAGATAAACCCATAAATGCAAATTTAATTTTATCTGGCCACACACATGGAGGACAAATTCGTCTGCCTTTTATTGGGCCTTTGGGTATGGTGGATACAGTATTGCCTCACGAATATTACTGGGGCTTGCATAACATTACTACTTCAACTCAAATTTTCATCTCTGCCGGAGCCGGCGAAACGGGCGCCCGCGCTCGACTCTTCAATCCGCCAGAAGTGGTGTTACTGACTATAAATTAAATTTGTTAAAACCGCCCCGCAAAATGCGGGGCGGTTTTTAAAACTTTATTACTTTCAACTTTAAAACTTTATAACTCCGTTACTCCGGCCATTTATAATTCTCCAACGCCCATTTCGCAATATCACGGCATTCGGTAAACCGAGCTTGATAATCTCTGGCCCCCAAAACCACAGCATTAATAATATGCCCTTTATCGTCGGCAACCTGCATAGCAAAATTATATCCAGAAGCCGGAATATAGCCGGTTTTCCCGCCTCGCAAATTCAACTGGTTGGGAATCCAATTTAAAAGCAACCAATCTGTATTCCAAATATGCTCTCCACGCTTGCGTTCTTTTGAATATAAATCCATTTCCTTAATATTTAAGGTATTACGAATACGTTCTGATTTTAAAGCTTCGGAAATTAAAATTGATAAATCAGAAGCCGTAGAAATGTTGGTATCATCCAAACCGGTGGGGTCGGTAAAATTGCTGTCAATCATACCTAATTCCTTGGCTTTATCATTCATACGCTCTATAAAAGCTTCACGAGGCAAACCACTGGCATCTACCAAAGTCAACACCGCTTTGTTGGAAGACCCCACCAAAGCCGCCTGCCATAGTTGGGTTATGGTATAAGTATCGCCGGCATACATGTGGGTGTCGCTTACCTGGTCGGCAACCACCCGAGTAGAAGTAGTCCAATTCAAATTTCTTTCCAAAAGTACCAAAGCGCTCATTAATTTGGTAATGCTGGCAATAGGACGTTTTTCATATTCATTTTTACGCAAAAGCACGGCACCACTTTTTTGGTCTTTAACCATAATACTTTGCGCGGAAAAATTATCACAAGATAACACTGCCCCCTGCAATTCCGGAAGTTTGGGCTGTACTACCATTGGGGGTAAATTTAAATCGCCGCCAATATTTTGTTTTGATAAATCCAAGCCAGTGAGTGGCGAAATTACCTTATTGATAACAAATTTCTGTTCAGCGGAAAAGTCAATTTTTTTAGCAACAAAAATTCCTACTGATAGTAAAATCACACTAATTGCCACTACCGCTCGCCAAACATCAGAACGATTTCTAACACCACCACCATCTAAACTGGGTTTGATTTTAATTTCATTATTTTCAACTAAAAAATTGGGGGGCATAAATTATTTAAATTCCAAGATACAAGATACAAAATACAAAAAAAACTATCTTATTTTTCTTCATTATTCAAAGCATTTTCAATAAACTCGTGCCTATGAAGTGATTCAAAATCTGGCAGTTCGGTTGCAGAGTTTACACCCAGGTGGCGCAGGGCTTCCACAGTTAAAGAATAAACTGGCAAAATCTTTTCCGAATTCTCATTTTCTTCCACCAAGCCTCTAAGCATTAGGTTGCGCAAAATAATAGCGCAATTTACTCCGCGAATTTGTTCCAATTCCGGACGGGTAATTGGCCCTCGATAAGCGACCACTGTTAAAGTTTCCAATTGGGCCTTAGTTAGCTCTCCAGCCACTTCGTCTTTTACAAACAAATCTACCGCTTCACTGTTGGCCGGATTAGTGGCCATTTGTATAGTATCATCCACGCTCAATAAATGAATGCCACAATCTTCATGATTGTATTTAGTTTTTAAAGTTTCTAAAGCTTCAACAACTTCATCCTCACGCTTTTGCAAAGCTTTAGAAATTTGTTTGATAGTGAGAGGTTTAGAAGCGACAAATAAAATTGATTCGAGTTGAGAAATTGTATTCATAAACAAAATGTTAATGGAACACAGATTTAACTGATTAAACAGATTAACACAGATCTGTGATGATCAGTTAGATCCGTTCAATCTGTGTGCTATTTCAAATTTTATTAATTATAATATCTCCAAAATTATCATCCTGGTCCAAGGCCACACTCTTTTGCTTTACCAATTCCAGTAAAGCCAAAAAACCCACAATTACCTCTGTACGGTTTTGGACATCAGCTAAAACTTGCGAAAAATTTATCTGCTTGCTTTGTGACAATAATTTTCTAATCTGATCTATTTTTTCCTTCATGCTCACAGCCTTGTCAATAAAAGTCTTAGGCAAGGGCTTGGGCGGCTGTAAGCGCTTTAATAAATTTTCTATTGAGGCATGCAAAGTTTCTTGACTAACATTTAACGGTGGCACAAAACCAGGTTCTCGGTGTGGTGGTTCTATTCTAAATACACCACGTGCACCACTTAACCATTTTTTATTTAGTTTATGGCTAGCTTCTACAAACAATTTATATAAGCGCAACTGGTCTGCCAAAGATGGCCCTTCATCTTCCTCGGGGTTAAACTGCGGTAAAAGTTTTTTGGATTTTAATAACAAGAGTCGCGTGGCAATTACCAAAAAATCAGCCAGTTCTTCTGGCTTGGTTTCTTCCACTTGGTCCAAATAATTAAGAAATTGTTCGGTAACCTGTGATAGCACCAATTCAGTAATATCCAGCTTCTGTTCGTCTACCAAACTCAATAATAAATCCAATGGTCCGGAATATTCTTCATTAAATTTGAAATCTAATTTATTTTTCATGTATGTTTTTCTTCGGGAAATAATTCATCCCAATGTTTTTTTAAAAATTTTACAGCAAAATCATCAGCAAATTTTTCTGTGGCAGTTTCTTGCTCTAACCGCTCGTGTCTATCTAAAAATTCTGCCACACTTTCACCTTCTTGTAAAGAAAAATTATAATCGGCATCTCCTCTTTTAATTTTTTTATAATAATCCTGGCGATATAATTTAAAATATCCATCCACAATTTGTTTCTTCATTGAAATCAATCTCTCTTCATCAGTATTCCCCTTACTTCTTTCCCACGCTCTGCGTGCCACAGAAGTTATCACGCCGGGCACTGGTAAATGTTCTAATTGTCTATTATAATCTTCTCTTCTATTATCAAAAGCCTCTACATAACCAACGTTAGGCTTTTTAAAATTTTCTAAGTAATGCTTTAAGTGACCCAATTCGTGTAATAAAATAATTACCTTAAGCAATCTAGCATCAATTGTTATATCTTTATCTACAAATACTCTTGATAATTGTTCTTTCAATAAATCAATGGAAATATGTCGTCTTTCCATTAACTTGCCAAAATAATCAGAATCATCAGACATTTTTTCAAAATCTGGAGCCAAAGCAATTCTCGGCACAAAACCAACTTTTTCCTCTGGACCAAAAATCGCTGGACCACCTTTTAATGCAGTGTCAACATTTGGATCACCAACATCGATAAGAACAGTTTTAAATAAATCCTGATGTTCTGCTTTAACGATTTTTAATACATTTTGTAAATCACGGTCAGCTATTTCTCTGGTCTCTCCCAGTAAATTTTCTTTATTCTCTCCCAACAACCCATTTTCATCCAAAGATTGTTTTGCCTCCTCCCATTCCTCGCCAATTCTTTTAAACATAAAATTTTATTTTAATGGTAGTTTCGTCTGCTTTTCTTGTAAAATTAACTGAACAGCATTTATGCCTTTTTTTGTTAATTGCGTATGAGTAATGAACCACTTGTGCGGTGTGCGTTTGCCATAACCAATCAACAATTCTCTATCAATCAAACTTTCAATACTCTTGGTAATAATATTTTCTTGATATTTTTCTTTAGCTGGCTCTATTAATTTACCATAAAAACTACGGAAAATTTTTCTGTCAGTTTTTCCCCCTTTATCTGCCAATTTTAGCAAGATGTATTTTTGGAGAAGACTTAATTTCATATCTCCTGACCCCCTACACCAATAACCTGACTCCGCGATTGGAGTTTGGTTATCGGGGTTTGGAGTTCGGTTATTTTTTGTATTCCGGAGGCGAAATCTGCAAATCAATTCTATTCAAATCACGTGGAAACAAGGTGGCATATTTTACATTATCAATTTCCAATAAACGTGCAGTTAAACGTTCTAAACCCATACCCAAACCGCCTTCCGGAGGCATACCAAACTGAAAGGCTTCTAAATAAAATTTAAAATCATCTGGATTTAAACCCTTGTTTTTCATGCTTTCCATTAACTCATTATAATCATTAAAACGCTGACCGCCAGAGGTAATTTCTACGCCACGGAAGAGCAGGTCAAAACTCTTGGTAAATTCCGGATCGCTTTCATCAGAATAAGTATACATCGGGCGTTTGGACTTGGGGTAATGGGTAACAAAAACAAAGTCAGAATTAAATTGTTTTTTGGCATACTCCCCTATCCATTTTTCCTCGCCCGGCTCTAAATCTGGTTCAGCTGTATGATCTACGCCAGTTTCTTTTTTGATAAGTTCTTGCACTTCGCGCAATTTAAAATAAGGCACTTTTTCTGGAATTTCCGGACGAATATAGTTCCACGTTTTTAATTCCGCTGGCACGGTCTTATCTAAATGATTTAAAATATAACGAAGCATTTCTGTCTCCAAATTCATTACATCATGATGATCAGAAATCAAACCCATTTCCAAATCCAAACCAGTAAACTCGTTTAAATGACGGGTAGTGGCATGCTGTTCGGCACGAAAACAATTACCCACGCAAAAAACTCTTTCAAACACTCCTACCATTATTTGCTTGTAAAACTGTGGGCTTTGCGCCAAGGTGGCCTTATTTTTCAAATAACTTACTTCAAATACTTCGGCCCCACCTTCGGCCGCGGCGGCCACAATTTTAGGAGCTTGAAATTCTGTAAAACCTTGTGAAATTAAATAGTCGCGAAAACCACGCACAATTTCTGCTTGAATCTTAAATAACGCGCGATATTTTTCCGCTCGTAAAGTTAAAGGCAAATAATCCAAATGTACATCTAAGCCAATTGATTCATCTTCTAAATCAAGTGGTAATGGTTCGGCCTTGGCCAAAATTTTAAAACCCTTGGCCAAAACTTCAATTTCTCCAGTGCCTAAATTGGCATTAACATTCTTTGCTCCGCGGGCATTTACTACACCTTTAATTTCTACCACAAACTCATTGTGTACATCTTTTACAAATTCATAATCGACTCCCAAATCATTGGGTACGCAAACTACTTGGACCAAGCCTGCGCGATCACGCACATCCAAAAAAACAATCTTACCCAAATCCCGCCTAGTTTGCACCCAGCCGGCGATTGTTACCTCTTGCCCAACATTATTTTTATTAAGTTCCCCACAGGTGTGTGTACGCATAAACAAACAATTAAAGCTTAAATGTATAGCTATTTTAGCAAAATTTTTAACTTTTATCAACAGTAAATTAAATATTAAAAAAACCGCTAAATTTAGCGATTTTTTACCTTCACCACCCTTCCACTCACCCAGTTCGCTCAAGGTTGTTAAATTACTTTACGTAATTTAACAACAAAAAACCCCTCAATCTCTTTTGTCGGCGTTAGGCGCAAGGCGTTTTTGATAACATCTTTATTTATTTTAATTTCTTTCCACTCTTTAACAACTAACAATTTATCAACATTAAAAGCTATTGGTAATATCTCACAATCAACATTTCGTTCAATAAATTTCGTAATCTGCACTTCATTCTCTTCTGGCGCGAAAGTGCAAGTTGAATAAACCAAAATTCCGCCCGGTTTAAGCATCTGCCAAGCAGAAAATAATAATTGACGCTGAAGATAGGCTGTGTCTTTAATATTTCTTTCCTGCCAAAAACCAAAAGTTGCCGGCTTACCAAGAATAACGCGCGCTTCGGCAGTGCAGGGAGCGTCTAACAAAATTTTATCAAAATAATTTGCATATTGTTGAACAAGCTTGGTGCCGGGTTCATTATGAATAGTGCACTGCCAATCGCCTACACCCCCCTTACCCCCCTCGAAGGGGGTATTTTTATTTCCCTCCACTTGTAGGGGAGGGTTAGGGTGGGGTTTGGACAAAACACCTAGCAATTCTAAATTATGTTTTAATTTTTGAAAACGCACTTTATCAATATCATTCGCCACCAATTCCCCTCTTAGCTCTCCGCCAGAGGCGGATCCGTCTGGGTCGGACATCAATGCCGCAATTTGCGAAGTTTTGCTTCCGGGTGCAGCCGTTAAATCCAAAACTTTTTTACCAGGTTGTGGATCCAAAACTAATGGCGGCACCATGCTGGCCAAACTTTGTAAATAAATTTTACCTTGCTGATATAAATCAGTTGCCTCCAATTCTTTCTGACTTTTATTTTTCAAAATAAAAGCGTCTTTATACCACACTACATTATCTGTTTTAAAACCTAAATCAAATAATACTTGTCTTACCTCATTTCTCTCAGCTTTGATAGTGTTTACACGAAAAGTTGTAGGCCGTTCAACAAATGTTTGCTGAATTTGTGTAGACAAAGAAACGCCAACGATTTGTTGCAGACGTTCCAAAAAACCCTCTGGTAATTTTGCTAAATTTTGCCTATTTTTTTTCATACAAGCTATAAGCAATAAGCAGAGTAAGCAAGGTAAGCAATAACTGCTTATTCTGCCTACTCTGCTTAATCTGCTTAATCTGCTTTTTACGGTTTTAACCGATTAATCGTCCGTGGAAACGGTATGCACTCTCTAATATGCTCTACACCTGTCATCCAACGCACCATACGCTCTAAACCAATACCAAATCCCGAGTGAGGCACAGAACCATATTTACGCAAATCCAAATACCATTCATAATCTTTTTCCAGCAAACCCTCATGCTTAATGCGCTGTAACAATAAATCAAAATTATTCTCTCGCTGAGAACCGCCAATAATTTCGCCAGAACCTTCAATGCCGATTAAATCATCATTTAACACCCGAGTTTCATCCTCTGGGTCGCACTTCATATAAAAGGGCTTAATATTTTTATCCCATTTTTCTATAAACACCGGCACCTCGGAATTTTGAGTTAATAAACCTTCGTCATCATTGCCCAAATCTTCACCATACTTAATATCTGAGCCCAACTCCTGCAATTTGGCAACCGCTTCTTTGTAAGTGTAACGAGTAAATGATTTGTCTAAAAGTTTTTGCAATGGTTCTGGATTGCGTTCCAAAATTTTGAATTCCTCTGCACAATTTTCCAAACATTTTTTAACAATAAATTTCACCAAGCCTTCTTGAATTTGCAAATTTTCTTCATGCTCTACAAAAGCACCTTCGGCATCCATCATCCAAAACTCAGCCAAATGGCGTTTGGTTTTGCTTTTTTCTGCGCGAAACACCGGACCAAAATCATAACAGCGGCCCACGCTGGCAATGGCAGCTTCAATATACAATTGGCCAGACTGTGAAAGATAGGCAGTGCCTTCGTCAAAATACGGAACTGGAAAAAGCGTGGTAGTGCCTTCACAGGCATTGGGCGTAAAAATTGGCGAGTCAACCTTAATAAAATTTTTTTGATGCAAATATTCGTTAATAGCAGAAATAACCACATCACGTACACGAAGTATAGCCCACTGTTTCTTGGAGCGTAGCCACAAATGTCGATTATCCATTAAAAATTCCGGACCATGCTCTTTGTTAGCAATAGGGTAATCAATGGCCTGCTGATACAACTTGTAACTCGTAACTTGTAACTCATAGACATTGGGGTTCTTGGGATGTTGAGCAACTTTCCCGCCAATCTCTACTGACGATTCTTGCGTGGACTTTTCAACCAAAGCCCAAACTTCTTCTGGCAATTCTTTTTTTACTGCCACGCACTGAATAAAACCTGAGCCATCGCGTAATTCCAAAAAAACAATGGGGCCCGATGAGCGCATATTATTTAACCAGCCTTTTAAAGTTACTTCTTGGCCAACATACTCTGAAATGTTTTTGATAAATGTTTGCATATTTACCCCGTCAAATAACATTTGCTCGAGCAAATGTTAATTTTAATTTTTAAAATATTTTTATTTTAAAATCGAAATTTTAAGTTAATAATTATTTAATTTCAGCTAGTCAAAAAATTAAAATCATTTGACTGGGTGAACTTTTTTGTAACCCGCTTCTGCGGCATATTGACTAATAAACTGGGCGATTGAATACATATCATCTAAACGATAAGTGACTAAGCCGTGCCACAGAGAACCATAGGCATAAGAATTTATTAGCATTGGTGTCCAAACCTGATGATTTTTTAAATAAATGTCTAATTCCAAACCAGAAGCTTCTCCACCAAAAATTGTATGCTGTACGCCAGCTCCACTAATTGCTGTCCAAGGAATAAAACAGGTGCGAAAATAATCTTTTCTAATTACCCCTTCCGGACCAACATAAATAAAATAATCATTAATTTTCTTTTTTAGCCAAAGTGGAAAAATTAAATAGGAAAGAAAAGTGTAGTAAAAAAAATAAACACAAAAAATAACCAACAAAAAAATCATTACCCAAGTTATCTTTTCACCATGTATAATCTTGGACCAAGACCAGTCAAAAAACACAAAAAAAACTAAAAACACAAAGCCCCAACAGATTACACTCATCAAAATCGTCATAAAAATGCTTATCTCGGGAGTGGGCTTAAAAACCTTCCCTGCGGTCGGTTCTCCTTGTACTAACTTTTGCAACAAAAACTGAGTAGTTTCTGACATTTTTGTTGTCCTACTGAGCTTCATTTCGCGAAAAAATAGGCTGTAAAACCAAAGTGAAAACATAATAAATCATGAAACATGAATCATGCAACATAAAACAACTATGTAAAAATATTACCATTTTTTGCTAATTTTAGCAAGTAATATTTTTTACTCTACTCTCATAAACCTCTAACCCCAAATTCCCAGGTGCGCCTAAAGAAATTTTGCTCTTTAAATTTTCACCAAGATTAATACTATTATTTAAATACTCTTTTACTGCCGATTTATAAGCATCTCTAAATGCCATGCCTTTGTCTTTAACCAATTTATTGGCATAGTCAGCCATAAAAATCTCTGAATTAATTTTCTTGACAATCATTTCTTCATTTGGTTTTAAGCCAGCCAAACATAACTCCGCTACTGCCAAGCTGGATTTAACAGTATTAACAGATTCAAATAAAGGCTTTTTGATTAACTGTAAATCTCGGTTATAGCCAGATAACAAATTCTTGGTTAAATCTTTTATCAATAATTGGTTGCTGATGACAACGGAAACATTACCGCGCAAAATTTCTAGGCCATCTAAATTTTTTTTATGAGGCATAATGCTGGAGCCGGTGATTAAAGACTCGTCAACTTGAAAATACTGGCATTCATAACTTGTAAAAAACAATAAATCATTGGCAAACCTACCCAAGGTAAGCATAATCTGTGCCAAGCCTTCCATAAAAATACTTTCAAATTTACCCCGGCTATTTTGACAATATAAAGAATTTAATTGCACCTCTGTAAAACCTAAATCTTTTGCCACCTGTTCTCGTGGCAAAGGCAATGAGACCCCAAAACCCGCAGCAGAACCTAGTGGTGATTTATTTAACTGTTTTTTAACACTATCTAAAAATTCCAAATCATCTAGCAAGCCTTCCAAATGCGCGGCATAATAATGACCAACACTGGAGAGCATTGCTTGTTGAGTATGGGAAAAACCGGGCAAAGGTAAATTTTGATATTTTTTAGCTAAATTTAGCAATAATTTAGCTAATTCCAGTCCAGCTATTTTGGTTTCTTTAAGCGCGTTTTGCATATACAATCTTAATGCCACCAACACTTGATCGTTTCTGCTTCTGCCAGTATGAATTTTTTTACCAGCCTCGCCAATTTCTTGCGTAAGGTAATTTTCAATTACAGTGTGACAGTCTTCATCTGCAATAGTAATTTTGATTTTACCTGCCTGAAAATCTTCAGCCAACTGCGCCAAAGCTGTTTTAATTTGCCCCAATTCTTCAATAGTTAAAACACCAATTGCCTGCAAACCTTTGGCATGCGCTAAACTAGCCTGAATGTCATAAGGCAGAAGTTCGCTATCTAAAAGATAGTCATCACCAACAGTGTACTGTTCAATAAGTGAATTTAATCGCGTATCATTTTTTTTCCAAAGTTTCATATAATTAATTTTTATATAATTCATCTTCAAAATTATATGTGTTGTAAGCAGTTTTTTGCGCCAAGGTATACAATTCAATAAAACCTGGTGAAGCATTTTGATTAAAGCTGGCATTTTTATTAAAAGTAGCCAAATCAATATTAAACAGAGAATTTGGCGACTCTACTGCCACCACAGTAATATTTCCCTTATACAACTTTACTTTAACTTTACCACTAACTTTTTTATTCTGGCTGTTTAAATATGCGTGAATATGATACATGACTGGATCATACCATTTGGCCCCATAAGTTAAGTAGGCCCACTTGTTATCCAAGAAACTTTTTAGTTCATTTTCTTCTCTAGTAGAAACCAACATTTCCAATTTTTTATGCGCGGCAATTAAAATACTGGCTCCTGGATTTTCATAAACACCTCTAACTTTTAAACCCACTATTCTATCTTCAATCAAATGAAAAACACCCACGCCGTGCTTGGCACCAATTTTGTTGGCCTGCATAATTAATTCACTAAGCTTTATCTTTTGATTATTCAAAGCGATCGGCACACCTTTTACAAATTCTATTTCCAAAAGTTCTTCTTGATCCGGAGCTTTTTGAGGAATATTACACCATTGCAAAATATTTTCTAATGGTGGAATTAATTTTGGATCTTCAATTTCTCCACCTTCGCCAGTGTTAGACCACATATTTTCATCGTAAGAATACGGGGTGGCTTTTTTTTGTTTAACTGGAATATCATGTTTTTCTGCATAAGCTATTTCTTCTTCTCTACCCATTCCCCATTCTCGCACTGGAGCAATAATTTTTAAACTTGGATCAAGGGTGGTAATATAGCCTTCAAATCTAACCTGATCATTGCCTTTGCCAGTACAACCGTGGGCTACCACTTGGCAACCATGCTCTTTGGCTACTTTAACGGCAACCTTAGAAATCATTACTCGCCCCAGTGGACAGCCCAAAGCATAACCACCCTGATAATCAGCATTAGCTTTAATGGCTTCGGATAACAAAATATCAGCAAATTCATCTTTGGCATCATAAACAATAGCTTCTACTGCTCCCAAATTTAAAGCTTTTTGTTTAATTTCTGCCAAATTATCAGCTGTTTGGCCCAAATCAATGGTTAAGGTAACCACTTGGCAATTATACTCATCTTGAATCCATTTGAGCATTACTGAGGTATCTAAACCTCCGGAGTATAATAATAAACATTTATTAAATTCCCCTTTCTTGGCTTCATAGGAAGCGATTTTCTTGTAGTTAGTATTTTGCATATGATTTAATTAATATTAATCTGTGTAATCCGTTGGCCGCAGCCATCCGTGTAATCCATGTTAATTAAAACCCCTCTCTTATGGGAGAAGGGTGATTTACTAATTTAGTAATATACTAAACCAACCATCTCTCATAAGAGAAGGGTGGTACGACGAGCTTGCATTGAAATAGCAAGATTTTTCATATATTCATACTTTACAGTTATTTTTGTCCGACGTCAACCAGTTTATCCACAGCGTAAAGTTCACTTCGTTCACCACGCTGCAGGCAGTGTAAAATTCACTTTGCTCACCACGCTGTGGGCAGTGCACTCCAATCATCTATTTTCCGCTCTAAGTGATATTGGACAAAGTTGTAGATGAATTGGTGCAATCTCTTGTAATTTGAAATTTGAAATTTGAAATTTGAAATTAATTGCCAATCACCATTATTTAATGCTTCTAAACTACGCTTTAATTCATCATTCAGGCCATCCGACTTGGTGATATCAAAACCCAAGCAATTTAACAATTTAACAATGTAACAATCTAACAATTGAATATTGGATATTGAATATTGAATATTAATGAAATCAAGAAAGCTATGGGTTAAATTGAATATTCTCGCATCCGGTTCATGCTCATGCAAAATATTATCCAACATACCCACCACAAAACCAGCGGCCAAACTTTTTGACAGATCCGCGCGGATATTGGCAAAGTATGCCATTGACACCACTCCTCCCAAATGATTAATTTCTTTGCCGGGAATAATTTCTGCTTCCACCAAACAAAACGGCTCTAAATGAGCCGCATTTTTTGAAGTTATTTTTTTTACACCCCGCGCCAACACTTCTACTTTACCTTTTTCCAAAGTGTAAAGTGAAATTATCTGGTCAAACTCGCGAAAATCGCGACGGGAGAGGATGAAAGATAACATAACTAAAAAAACGAAGCCACTACCATGGCCACGGTGGCAGCAATGATACCCAGCACTGTAATCCAAGCCACAATGTTGCCTAAGGTCTTATTGGTATGATGGCCCATAATGCTTTTATCATTGATAACTTTCAAGACAAAAATCAAGATTATGGGCAATAAAATGCCATTAACATCTTGGGACAACAGCATTATTTTAATTAGATTTAAACCGGGAATTAATACTAAAATACTGGGTATAACAATGGCAGTTAAAATGATGCCATAAAAAATTCTGGCTTCGCGCCATTTTTTATTAAACCCATAATCCCAGCCAAAGGCTTCGCAAATGGCATAAGCTGTGGCTGTGGGCAAAATAAAAGCCCCGAGCATTGAAGCCACAAACAAGCCAAAACCAAACAAAAATAAAGAAAACTGCCCAGCCAAAGGTTTAAGTGCCATGGCCGCGTCTTTGGCGTCGGCAATGTGCACCCCGGTTTTATAAAGAGTATAAGCAGTGCTGATAATAATAAAGAAACTAACCACATCAGTAATTAAAGCACCCAAAAAAACTTCTGCTTTTTCCGCGCGATAATGTTTGATGTCCAAACCCTTATCTACCACATAAGACTGAATAAAGAATTGCCCCCAAGGAGTAATGGTGGTGCCAATTAAAGCAATCATGGTTAATAAAAATGGCGCGCTCCATTCCAAAGTTGGTTTAACCAAAGCTTCTAAAGATTCGGTAAAATTGGGATGGATAATAAAACCATTAATAATATAAACTACATAAAACGCCGAAAAGATTAAAAAAATCTTTTGTGTTAGTTTAAATGAACCTTTATACAAAATTAGCCAAACCAAAAAAGCACAGACCGGCACTGACCAGTATTTGGCAATGCCGCCAATTTCAAAGGAAGAAGCAATGCCGGCAAACTCCGCGGTAATTGTGCCCAGATTGGCAATAAGCATAGTTATCATGGCAAACAAAGTCCATTTGACACCAAATTTTTCACGAATTATGCCACCCAAACCCTGGCGAGTTACCAAACCAATGCGCACGCCCATTTCTTGTGTAACTGCCAAAGCAAAAGTAATCAAAAACAGCACCCAAAGCATTTTCAAACCAAAATGGGCACCTACAATGGAATAGGTGGAAATACCGCCGGCATCATTGTCTGCATTGGCGGCAATAATGCCCGGGCCAATGACACTGAAGAAAAACAATAGCTTGGCCCACCAGAGTGATTTATTTTTCTTGTCTGCCATAACAACTTTACAACTTTATTTACGCGTTAGGAATAAGGCATCTCATCACATCATCAATAGTTACTACACCCAACATGTGATCGCTGTCATCCAAAACTGCCACTGATAATAAATTATACTTGGTCATAACATTTGCTACCGTAGTTAAATTATCATGTGGCTTTACTCCTGGCACACCCTTAATTCTTTTCATCAGTTCACTTACCAAAACATGGGGATCAGCAATAATTAAACGACGCAAAGATACTATCCCCAAATAATGTCCATAATCATCCAACACATAAATAAAAAATATTGAGCGGTGTTGATGTGAATATTTTTTAATTCTCTCAATGGCTTCTGCCACTGTCATTTCTGGTGCCACGGTTAAATATTCTGTACTCATCAAACCACCGGCTTCATCTTCATCATATTCCAAAATTTTCTTTACTCTTTTAACATCACGCGAAACTGGCAAACTTTCCAAAATCTGACGCGACTCACGACCTGGTAATAATTGCATCAAATCTACCAATTCGTCAGTAGACATTTTATCAATAATATCCATAGCCCGTTCTGTGCCCAAATGTTGCACCAAAACTTTTTGAATTTCAGGTTGCACTTCTTCCAAAACTTTAGCAGCAGTTACTTCATCCAAAGAATCAAGCAATCTACCACCCTGTTTTAAATTCAATTTTTCCAATAAGTTAGCAATGTCAGCGGGATGTAATTTAACCAAATCATCTTTATTAATATCAAATTGTAATTGATCGCCCACCACATGCACATCGCGCCACTCTAACAAATGCGGTTTAAAAAAACTAGTAGATAATTTATTAAAACCCAAACGTCGCAACAAACCGCTGGTGGAAACATCGATAGCAATTAAACTCATTTTACCCTGTACCATTTCAAAATGTAAATCGTTAACTCTTACTACTTTTATCCCGGACAAATCAACAATTTGTTTATCAACAATGTGTTTTTGCAAAAATAATAAATTATCTTCCTTAGGTATTATTTCCATTTTGGGATTTAAAACACAGCGTAAAAAAACACCGCTGCGGCTCCAATTGGAAACTTCTTTGGCATCTACAAAATATTCAACGCCTTTTAAACCGCGAATTAAAACACCCACTATTTGGGGATACTCTTTTGTGTCATCACTCTCTACTGCCACGTCTACCAAGCGGCCAACTATTTTATCTGCTTTATCATGGACTTTTTTGTTAAAAAGATTGCTAAAATAGAACATAATTGAAGTTAATAAGTTTGTAAGTTAATAGGTTTGTAAGTCTATAAGTCTTAAATCGAAGACGACAATTAATTAAGAAAACTTTTTTGACTTTGTATCCAGCGTGTAAGCAACCTACCAGTCTCTTCACACTTTTGCATCACCAACGAATAATTAATTTCATTAATATATAACAAATCTTTTGCTAAAATTAAACGGTACTTTAACTCTTCTAAAGAAGAATCGGCTATATTGTAAAAATTTATTCTATCACGTAATCCTTGTCTCCTAAACCCCTCAACAATATTAGCTGGAACTGATACAGCAGCTCGTCTGGTTTGACTTGTTAGTGAAAATAACTCATGTTTAGGATACTCATTAGTGATTTTATAAACAGCTATAACCATCTCATGTGCCTTCTGCCAAACTATCAGGTCCTTAAAAGTGTTCAAAATCGCCATATTTACCTACTTATAAACTTATCAACTTACTAACTTACTGACTGCATATAACTCTCAAGTATAACCATCGCTGCTTTTTCATCACGACTGGCTCCCCCACCCTCATAACGATCTGCCTCCCGTGAGGAAAATCTTTCATCAACAAATTCCACTGGAATTTTAATGGCCTTTTTTAGCTCATTAACAAATTCTCTAACTTTTTTAGTATTCTCATTTTCCTTGCCATCTAATCCTAAAGGCAAGCCAACAACCAACTTATCTATTTTTTCATCTCGTATAATTTTTAATAATTCCTTATTTTTGAGTTTTGAGTTTTGAGTTTTGAGTTCACCAAATGGCAACACAACCCCTAGTTCGGTTTGACACCAGGCAAGACCTATGTTTTTTGAGCCATAGTCTATCCCTAACAAATTCATAACTTTATTACAATTTTAAATTCAATTAACAATAGTAATTTCAAATTTCAAATTGCAGATTTCAAAATACCAATTGGCCAATTGTCCATTTTGAAATTTGAAATCTGAAATTTGCAATTATCTCTCACCCGGTCTTCTGGTCGCCACTACCGCTCCTTTTTTCGTTATACAAACCGTGTGCTCAAAATGCGCACAGAGACTGCCGTCGGTAGTGGAAATACCCCAGCCGTCGGCCGCGGTTTTTATATGATAATCGCCCAAAGTTATCATAGGTTCTATGGCAATTACTGTACCCTCTTGCAACACCCATTTTTCTCCGGCTTTATCATAATAATTTGGTACGCGCGGTTCTTCATGCACCTCATGCCCCACGCCATGGCCCACCAAATCGCGCACAATACCATAATCGCCCTGTGATTTTACATATTCTTCAATGGCCCGGCCAATATCGGCCACAGTATTACCTATTTTACATTGTTCAATTCCCACTTCCAGCGCCTCCTGCGTCACCCACAATAATTTTTGTACCTTCTTTGGCACATTACCAACAATCACTGTAATTGCTGTATCAGTAAAAAAACCTGGCAACTTGGAACTTGTGGCCTTTGGCCACTCCATACCTATATCAATACTAAAAATGTCGCCATTTTTTAAAATTTTTTCTTTGGTGGCAATACCATGCACCAGTTCATCATTTATCGAAGCACAAATAGTTGAAGGAAACGGCGGCTCGCCACGACTATGATAACCTTTAAAAGCCGGCACTCCGCCTGCTTCTCTAATCATTCTTTCAGCCGCTTGATCAATTTCCCAAGCACTAACACTGGGCTTTGCCATCTTGCCCAGCTTTTCCAAAATCTCGCCGATCAATTTGCCACCGGTGATAATTTTTTTTATTTCTTGGGAGGTTTTGATATATGACATAAACAAAATAACAAGCGCCATCCCTACGGGGTTTAACAGTCTGCTATATTTTAAATGTGAGTGAGTGCAATTTAACAGTTTAACAATTTAACCATTCAATATTTTCTCAATCTCCTCATCCACTTTGTCAATATCCACCTCACCATCAACAGTTTGTAATACCTTCAAATCACGATAATAATCTAAAATCGGTCTTAATGCTGCATTGCCTTGTTCTGCAATTCTTTTCTTGGCCGCTTCCGGATTATCATCATCACGCACAATTAATTTACCACCACATTCCGGACAGTCAAATTTAGATTCATTTTCCAACGAATAAGGCAGAATAAATCCGCAATTGGGACAAATTTTTCTGCGGGTTAAACGATTGAAGCTGGTTTCATCAGACAAAGCAATTTCAATTACCAAAATTTCATTTTCCAAGCCTTTGCTGACAAAATATTCTTGGTATTTTTTGGCTTGCTCTAAATTTCTAATTGCCCCGTCTAACAGCACACCCTTACCTGCTTCTAAATTTTTATCTATGGCAGAAAAAGCTAACTTATAAATCAAATCATCGGCCACCAATTTGCCGGCTTTCATCTCTGCCAATTTTTGTTTATCTATTGGGTCAGCTTGTGGATCTTTATCCAGCGCACGCAACAAATCACCGGTAGAAATATGTGCCAAATCATAACGGCCAACTAATTTTCTGGCTTGCGTGCCTTTGCCTGAACCAGGAACACCCATTAAAATAATGATCTTCTTCATAAAAATTTATAATGCCAATATACTAATTTATACCAATACTACTAATTATTGACGTGATTAGTATCATTGGCATCTATTCGTATATTAGCATTATAACTATAAATTATTAAAATAATCCTTAAACACTGTCATTAAGCCATCCTGATCATCACGGCTAATTTTTCCGCCTACCCGTAAATTATGTAAAACATCATGAATCTTTTGCAAAGAAATCCGATGTTCAGCATCGCGATGTGCCAAAATTGCCAATTCCACAGCTTGTTCATCATGATAAGTTAAAGAAGCCACTTTATGCTGGGAAACTAAGTGACGAACGCTTTCACTAGGCAAGTGATGGGCCATGGTAGAATATTTAGTGCTAGAGCCAAAAATTGACATAAAATTAAAATTACTAATTAATCTAATAAACAGCGAATTACGCCTATATTATCCCACAAATAGGCCCTCTTGACAAGGTGACAGTTTGGTGCTATGCTGTTTGCAACAAATCTCCGCAAGGAGGGTGCCATGGACCGCTTTTGGGCGGTACTGGTGCTGGTGCTGGCTTTCGCTGGCCTCGCGGCCTGCGAAGGCCCCAACGTGGCAGACGACATTAACCCCGTGGTGGCCCAGGCCACCGCGGGCGAGGAGATCCCGGGCAAGGAGGCCCCGGAGATCAAAATCATCCTGTGCAGGTTCGCCTGCACCACGAACAACTTCTCCGGCAAGGCCGCCGCGGCCTGCCGGGAAAAGTGCGGCCCACAAGTCATCGTCCCCGGCCTAAGCCTCCCCTGAGGTAAAGGCATCTCCCAGGCTAAGTGGTACAGTTCTTTCTAAAACCACCCATGCCTACCACAGTGTTTGCCGGTCAAACTTTGTGGTAGTGGGTGGTTTTTTATTTACCCTGAGCGAAACCGAAGGGCAAATTTTGCTAAAATTAGCTAAAAAATAATAAGGAGGCATTGACAAAACTCCTAAAATGTGCTATACTTGTTCTATAAATATTTATTTTAAAAATATGCCAGAAAGTGAATACTCAACAGGAAAGATATTTGACGGAACCGGTGCTCTAAAGATAAATGCCCCTGATACAGCACAGACTGATGAAGAAGCCAGGAAAGCAAGAATAAAAGACAAATTAGAAAGAGGAAGATTGTTTGAAAAACTTCACATATTAGAGAATGATGAGGAGCGAACGGGGTACCTCCCGCTTGATAAAAGAAAAGAATTGGCCGAAATTAGAGGAAAAATTGCTCGCGAAGGTTTGATTGACCCAGATCTTGAAAATGCTGAAATTATGGCCGGTATTGACCGAGAGAAAGCCGAGAGGCGGGCAGAGACAGTAAATAGGGCCAACGAAATAAATAGAAACCGTGTATTGGCCGAACAAGCTTCAGGTGAGGACACTGGGGAAGTACTTTCGGCAGATATTAAATACCAAATCAAAAGACTTGCCGAACTAAGAAGAGAACTTTTTAGATTGCAAGGATCTGGGACTAGACGAGAACCGACTCCAGAAGAAGATATCTTGACTAGAGGTCTAAAAATAGACATTGCTGATCTGGCACGCACGTTAAAAGATCAAGGCGTTAAAAATGTAGACAGCCCACTGGATAACTTCTAAATAAAAAAATACTTCGCATTGTGCGAAGTATTTTTTTATTAGTATAAATTTCTTTTCCTACATCCTATCGTACTCATGCACCTCAATTTGCGCGTCAATTTGCTTGGCAGTTTCAATAGCAACTGAGACAACGATTAAAAGGGAAGTGCCACCGATAACCAATGACTGGGTGCCGGTAAAAGCTTTTAAGAGCAAAGGCAAAATGGCAATTAAGCCCAAGAACAAAGCACCCACAAAAATTAAACGATTCATAGTTTTACCCAAGTATTCTTCAGTTTGCTTTCCCGGACGAATACCCGGAATAAAACCACCTTGGCGCTGTAAATTTTCTGCCAATTTTTGCGGATGGAAAATAACGGCAGTGTAAAAGTAAGTAAAACCAAAAACCAATAAGAAATAGAGGATACCGTAAAATAATTGATTATTAAACAAACCTACCACAGACCGAGCTAGGCTGGCCAAATGCCCTGCGCCATTTACAAAAAACTGGGCAATCATTGGTGGAAACAAAATTATGGAGATAGCAAAGATAATGGGGATAACACCGGCCATATTCACACGCAAAGGTAAATGGGTGTTGGTGCCACCATACATACGATTACCCCTAATTTGCTTGGCATAAGAAACCGGCACATTGCGCTGGCCTTCGGAAATGATAACTACACCTACCACCGTGGCAATGGCAATAAGGGCAAAAAACAAATAAGTGTAGAGATCAGATGAACTGTAGTTTACCATGGCATTGCGTAGCGCATTAGGCAAAGCGGCCACGATGCCAGAAAAGATAATTAAAGAAATACCATTGCCAATCTTTTTTTCAGTTATCAATTCGCCCAGCCACATCAAAAATAAAGTGCCAGCAGTAATTACCATCATTATAGTAACCATTTTGAATAAATCCAAATTGGGAATTACTTGACTTTGTGATTGGTTTAAAAGTTTTATCATGCCATAAGCTTGAAGCAGTGCCAAAGGCACGGTGGCCAAGCGGGTATACATATTAATTTTCTGCTGGCCAGCTTCACCTTCTTTGCTCAATTCTTCCAAACTGGGAATAACCATGGCTAATAATTGGAAAATAATGGACGAAGTAATATAAGGAGCCACACCCAACATCATTAAAGAAAAGTTCTCCATGGTACCACCGGAAAAAACATTTAACAAGCCTAAAATCTGATTTCCACCTAAAAGTTGTTTTAAAGCTGCTGCGTCAACGCCCGGAACCGGAATATGCGCTACCAAACGAAAAATCACCAGCATGCCCAAGACAAACAAGATTTTATTGCGTAAATCTTTAATTTTCCAAACATGTACGATTTTGTCCCACATATAGGTCGGTCATTTCGAGCGAAGCGAGGAATGGGTCTCGTAATCCCGAGGAGGAACGACGAGGGATCCCTTTTGTACGCACAAAATGTTTTTTAATAAATTGGATTTCAATAAAGATGATATACTTCGGTTAAAAGCGATCTCTCGCTTCGCTCGAGATTGTGAATTGTATTAAAATGTAATTTTCCCCCCGGCTTTTTCAATCATTTCAACCGCCTTTTTGCTGGCCAAACAGCCTTGGAAAGTAACTTTTTTATTAAACTCGGTTTTGCCGGCAACCAATTTTACACCATGTGCCGGTTTGCCCACCAAACCTAAAGTCTTCAAATAGCGCGGAGTGATTACTTCTCCTTCTTTAATTTTTTCCGCTAAAACTGCTAAGGAGACGGTCTCTTTTTTACTAACCAAGCTGGTAAAACCGCGCAACTTTGGCACTTTTTGCAAAGAAGCTTTAAAAGCGCGAATGGCAGTGCGATGGGCACCAGAGCGAGCAGTTTGGCCTTTACCGCCACGAGCAGAATAAGTGCCTTTGCCAGATGAATTACCACGACCAACACGCTTAGTGGTGTGGCGAGAGCCTTTGGCCGGCTTAATTGTATTGGGAGATAACATATTTACCCTGTTAAATAAGATTTTAATCCAATTTTTATTAATTTCTTTATTTAGTTAATTTCCAATCTATTTGACCCTGCTTTAATACTATTTAATTAAAATCTTAATTTTAAATTTTTTTCGAAAAAATTTAAAATTATTTAACAGGGTAAAATTATTATTTTTTTATTTCCTCTGCTTTAACTTCTTTAACTGTCTTTTTAACAACTTTTTTTTCTTCAACTTTATTTTCTTCGACTGCAACTTTCGGTTCAACTCTTACCTTTGGCTGGGCTTTTACTTTAAAAGATTGCAAAGCGGCAAATACGGCTTTGATATTGCTAATTTTATTTTTGGTGCGACCCACCATTTTAGCAGAAGCATTGGGCACTCCGGCCAAATCTAAAACCACGCGCACAGCACCTCCAGCAATAATTCCCGAACCAATAGGCGCCGGCTTAATCATAATTTTTGCTGCTTTAAACTTGGCAATGGAAGCATGTGGCACAGTGCTTTTAATAATTGGCACAGTGATAAAATTTTTCTTTGCTTGATTCACTGCTTTTTCCACAGCAATTTGCACGTCCTTGCCCTTGTCTACGCCAAAAGCTACACGGCCATTGCGATCACCAATTACTACAGTGGCACGAAAACTTAATTGTTTACCGCCCTTGGTAACGCGAGTGACGCGCGCCAAATCAACAATTTGTTGGTCAAACTCTGGTTTTTCTCTTTTTGGTTTTTCACCTCTGCCTTTGCCTTTAAATGCCATAGGATTCGCAATCTCGAGCAAAGCGAGAGATCGCTTTTAATCGAGATTTTATTATCTTAATAAAATAATTTTAATTAATGGTAATTTTATTTGCTGAAAAGGGATCCCTCACTTCGTTCGGGATATTGACTGGCCAATTATTTAAAATTTCAATCCTGCTTCTCTGGCGCCTTCTGCCACAGCGGCTAATCTGCCATGGTATTTATAGCCGGCTCTGTCAAAAACAACTTTTTTAATACCCAAGGCCAAAGCTTTTTCCGCTAACAGCTTGCCTGACACGTAAGACACAGCGGTTTTACCCTTTTTCTCACCAACCTCTTGGCCTTTAACAACAACTTTTTTGCTGTTTATACTAGCCACAGTTTTTCCGCTTTCGTCATCAATCAATTGCAAAAATACGCCAGTTAAACTGCGAAACACATTCAAACGCGGACATTCAGCCGTGCCAGAAACTCTGGCTCTAACTCTAACCCGGCGTCTTTCGCGATTGGCTTGTCTGGTGTTTAATTTCTTGTTCATAATTTAGAAATATTAAAATAGTTATTTGGCAGCGGCGGCAGTCTTGCCTTCTTTATGACGCACTACCTCACCCACATATCTAATTCCTTTGCCTTTATACGGTTCTGGTTTGCGTACAGCTCTAATTTCAGCGGCAGTAGCACCCAACATTTCTACATCTGCACCTTCTAAGGTAATGATATTTTTTTCAACAGTGGCTTTAACCTCTGCCGGCATTTTATAAATAACTGGGTGGGAATAACCAACTTCCAATTTCAAATCTGTTCCCTGCATAGCAACTTTGTAACCCACGCCATTAATTTCTAATTGTTTTTTAAAACCAGTAGTCACACCAGTTACCATATTTTGAATATGGGCAGACCAAGTTCCCCAAAGTGAACGCTCCTTTTTGTCATCTTGATTGGCTACATCGACATTAATTTTATTGTCTGCCATTTTAACAGAAGCTAACGGATTTAAAGGGCGCTGTAATTGCCCTTTTGGCCCTTTTACAAAAATAAAACCGTCTTTCATTTCTACAGTGACGCCATTGGGTATTTCAATTGTCTTTTTGCCTATACGTGACATAAAACTTTTTCACCTTAGCACCTTAGCACCTTAGCACCTTAGCACCTTAGCACAACAATCGCCGCTGTGCTTAAGTGCTTAAGTGCTTAAGTGCTTAAGTGTTTTATTAATATACGGAACAAATTAACTCTCCACCCACTCCCAATTTTCTTGCTTCCTTGTTGGTCATTAAACCTTGAGAGGTAGAAATAATTGCCACACCATAATCATTCAAAACGCGCGGCATACCGGTTTTTTTGCGATATTGGCGGAAACCCGGGGTGCTTTCTCTAACCAGTGACTTGATGGCCGGCTCTTTGCCATTATACTTCAAAGCCAAGACAATTTTTTTTGCCGGCTTTTCATCCACCACTTCCACTTTATTTAAATATCCTTCTTTAAGCAGAATGTCGGCAACAGCTTTTTTTAGTTTGGAAAAACTAAATTCTGCAGTAGCTTTTCTACTGCGTTGGGCATTGCGAATTCTGGTTAACATGTCTGCAATGGGATCGGTCATCATAACTTATTAAATTTATATTTTCTAAATAATTTTATTAATAGTACTTACGGATTACAGATAACCCTGATTTACGGATACTTACTTATCAGTAAATCAGGATTATCCGGGTATCAGTAAGCTACCAGCTGGATTTGCGCACGCCAGTAAGCATTCCGGCATTGGCCAATTCTCTAAAGCAAATGCGACACAAATTAAATTTTCGCATATAGCCATGCTTGCGGCCGCAGCGCCAACAACGGCGCACCACGCGAGTGCTAAATTTTGGTTTCTTGTTTGATTTTGCGATTTGTCCTGATGTTGCCATATATAATTTGCAAGTTTATTTTTTCTTATCTTCTTGAAAAGGAAAACCTAATTTTTTCAATAAAGCCAGACCTTCCTCTTTGGATTTGGCCGAGGTGTTAATTACCACCTGTAAACCATGAGTCTTGTCGATAGCATCACTTTTAATCTCGGGAAAGGCTAACTGTTCTTTAAAACCCAAGCTGTAATTGCCTTGCTTATCAAAAGCTTTGGTAGAAATGCCACGAAAATCTTTTACGCGAGGCAATGCCACATTAATTACTTTATCCAAAAAATCATACATTCTTTTGCCGCGTAAAGTTACCGAAGCGCCAATGGCCATTCCTTCACGAATCTTAAAATTGGAAATGGACATGCGTGATTTATTATGCACAGGATTTTGTCCGGTAATAGCCCTTAATGTATTGGTAATGTTTTCAACATAGGCATTTTCTTTAACAAACCTGCCATAGCCCACATTTAACACCACTTTGCGCACCTTAGGCACTTGCATAATATTTTTATATCCCAAATCTGCCTTTAAGGCTGGCACTACTTCTTCTTTGTATTTTTTATAAAGTCTTGATTCCATAATACTAATTAATGATACTAATATACTAATGGTACTAATGATACGAATGGTATACTAATGTGCGTTGCCGAAGGGTATTCGTATACTATTGGTATCATTAGTATAGATTCGTATATTGGTATCTTTTATTCTATATACTCCCCGCTTTTTTTGGCTACTCTTTTTTTATCATTACCTTCAATTTTGTAGCCAACTCTGGTGGGTTTGCCAGATTTATTATCAATAAGCATTACTTTGCTAATTTGCAAAGGAGCAGACAGTTCAATAATCTGACCTTTTTCATTCTGTTTTCTGGCATTCAAATGTTTTTTCAATTTGTTCACGCCTTCAACCACTACATAAGTCTGGCCATTGCCTTTATTTACTAAAACCTGAATAACTTTTCCGGTTTTTCCAGCATCTTTACCGCTTAATACTTTTACTTTGTCACCTGTTTTGATTTTCATATATTATAATCCTAATTTACAAATTTTCATCCTAATCTACCAATGTCCTAATTTACAAATGTCATTCGTTATATTCGGGTATTTGTAAATTCGGATTAGAATTTGTAGATTCGGATTGTTTATAAAACTTCCGGAGCCAGTGAAATAATCTTTTGATAACCCTTAATACGCAGTTCTCTGGCCACTGGTCCAAAAATACGAGTGCCTTTGGGCTCTAAACTTTTTTTATCAATAATTACTGCCGCATTTTCGTCAAAACGAATATAAGTGCCATCTTTACGGCGCATTTCCTTGCGTTGGCGTACAATTACCGCGTGCACCACATCACTCTTTTTTACAGCTGCGTGCGGTATGGCTTCCTTGATGGTACAGGTAATGATATCGCCAATATGGGCATAGCGCTTTTTATAACCGCCCAAAACACGGATGCACATCAATTTTTTTGCACCTGAATTGTCTGCCACCTTCAACATTGATCTGTGCTGAATCATATTATTATATTCATTATTTTAAACTTTTTTTAAAACTTTAACCAATCTCCATTTCTTGGTCTTGCTCAGTGGACGGCATTCTACAAAAGAAACCTGATCGCCAACACCGGCCAAACCTTGTTCATCATGCACCGCAAATTTCTTGCTGACAAAATAGGTTTTGCGGTATTTGGGATGAATTTTAGGACTCTTTACCAAAACTCTAGCAGTCTTCTGTTCGTGAATAGAAATTACCTCACCTGCAAACTGGCGAGCCTTAGCCACAATTTTTGTATTGGTTAAATTATTGTTTGCTTTAATCATAAAATTATTGTTTTACACTGGCTTTCTTTTGTCTAAGCAAAGTTAAAATTTGCGCTATCAACTTTCTAGCCACACGAATCAAACGTACGTTCTTTAGTTGATTTTCACTAACTTTAAAACGCAACTCTCTTAACTCTTCGCGCTTTTCAACCAAAGCTTCGTGTAATTCTTTTTCTGATTTGTTTTTTAAATCTTGAAATTCCATATTTAATCACTTTAGCACCTAAGCACTACAGCACCTAAGCACTACAGCCAACTTTTTATAGTTGTGCTCAAGTGCTCAAGTGCTCAAGTGCTAGGGTGATGTTAAACTTTCTGTATATACTTAACCTTCACCGGCAATTTGTACCCTGCTTCGTTCAAAGCCTCGCGAGCAGAAGCCTCGGGCAAACCTTCCATTTCAAACAAAATGGTGCCGGGTTTTACCGTAGCTACATAATGATCCGGAGCACCTTTGCCGCCGCCCATGGGCACTTCATTACCCTTTTTGGTAACCGGTCTATCTGGAAAAAGGCGTATCCAAATTTTTCCACTACGTCTAACAAATCTGGTCAACACTCTACGGGCTGCTTCTATTTGGCGGGAAGTTACCCAACCCGGTTCAGTAGCGATTAAAGCAAAACTGCCAAAAGCAACGGTATTCAAACGTGAAGCCACACCTTTATTATTGTGTCTGGGTTGATGCCATTTTCTGTGTTTAACTTTTTTTGGTAATAACATATTTACCCTGTTAAATAAGATTTTAATCTTATTTTTATATCAGTTTATCGTTTTATTAATTTATTTACTTATTTGACCCTGTACCAACATTTTTTTTATTAAAATCTTAATTTTAAATTTTTTTGAAAAAATTTAAAATTATTTAACAGGGTGAATTTATTTCTTGACTGTTTTAATATTTTCTTCTGATTTTTTAGTTTTCTTATCAGTTTTTTCTTCTGCTAATTCAGCGAATTTGTCTTTGCGGCCAAATACTTCACCATGGCAAATCCAAACTTTCACACCTATTTTTCCATAAATAGTATGGGCTTCGGTAAAACAATAATCCACATCAGAGCGCATAGTAATCAGGGGCACGGTACCGGCAGCCAATTTTTCATCGCGGGCAATTTCTACTCCATTTAAGCGCCCGGCCATGGCAATTTTTACACCCTTGGCTCCGGCTTTCATTACTCGGTCAATAGTTTGCTTCATGACACGGCGGAAAGGAATACGGCGTTCAATTTCTGAAACAGCTGTTTGAGCTACCACCGCGGCAGATAAAGCCGGAGAGGTAACCTCTTTAATATTCAATTTTACACGTAAAGACATTTGCAAAAACTTTCGTTCAATTTCTTTACGTAAATCATCCAAAGATTTGCCACCGCGACCGATTATAAAACCAGGTTTAGCCGCCAAAATAGTAATGGACATTTCTTTTACATTCCTGACAACACCAATAGCATCAATGTGAGCATCTTTAAACTTTTTCAACAAAAAATCGCGAATCTTAATATCTTGCTCGGCAAGCTTGGCATAGTCATTTTGAGAAAACCATTTGGAATCCCAGGTATAAATAACTTGCGTGCGATGAATTTTCGGATGGACTTTGTGACCCATATTTACCCTGTTAAATAAGATTTTAATCTTAATTATTAATTACTTATGATATTTTAATTTTTTTATAACAAACTTTTAACCCTGTTTATTTATCAACCATTAAAATCTTAATTTTAAATTTTTTCGAAAAAATTTAAAATTATTTAACAGGGTGAATTTCAAATTTCAAATTTTTAATTATTTTTTTGTTTCCACTTCTACGGTTTCTTCCTTCACTTTTTTCTTATCTGTTTTCTTCGCTTTTTTCTCGTCTACTTCACCTTCTAAAACCAAAGTGATATGAGCGCTACGTTTGCGAATAGGCGTTGCTCTACCCTGAGCGCGCGGCATCCAGCGATACAAAATAGGGCCGCCGTCGACAAAAGCTGTTTTTATCACCAATGTTTCTTCCTTCAATCCATGATTTTCCTGCGCATTGGCAATAGCTGATTTTAACAATTTCAATACCGGTTTGGTAGCCAATTTTACATTGCCTTCCAACTGGGCAATAGCCTGTTCAACTTTTAAACCGCGCACCAAATCTACCAGCAACCGCACTTTACGCGGGCTCATTCTTAAAAATCTTAATTTTGCTGTTGCTTGTGTTTTCATAAATAATCCTAATTTACAAATTTTTATCCTAATCTACCAATATCCTAATTTACAAATGTCATTCGTTATATTCGGGTGTTTGTAAATTCGGATTAAAATTCGTAGATTCGGATTATCTTATATTATTTCTTAGCTGCTGGTTTAGCTGCTGGTTTGGCCGGAGCGGCGGAAGCAGAGGCTGCTTTTTCCTGCTCTTTTGCCATCTTGCCGCCGTGACCCAAAAACTTTCTGGTTAAAGAAAACTCGCCCAACTTATGGCCAACCATATTTTCTTCTACAAATACATCAATAAAGTTTTTGCCATTGTGCACTCCAAAAGTAATACCTACCATTTCCGGAGTAATAGTGCAGGCGCGAGACCAGGTTTTAATTGGTTTATGGTCATTGGCCGCTTTGGCTTTTAAAACCTTTTGCAAAACTCTTTCGTCTACGTAAGGCCCTTTTTTTAAACTTCTAGACATATGATCCTAATTTACAAATTTTTATCCTAATCTACCAATATCCTAATTTACAAATGTCATTCGTTATATTCGGGTGTTTGTAAATTCGGATTAAAATTCGTAGATTCGGATTGTCTTAATTATTTTTTCTTTCTGCGCTGTACAATAAACTTTTCGCTCCACTTGCCGGGTTTTCTAGTCTTGACACCGCGGGCAATTTTACCCCACGGAGTCTTGGGACCGGCTTTCAAACCAATTGGTGAATGGCCCTCGCCACCGCCATGCGGATGGTCAATAGGGTTCATATTTTTACCTTTAACTCTGGGTCTGATGCCTAAATGTCTTTTCCTGCCAGCCTTGCCCCAACGAATTAAAGAATAATCGGAATTGCTTAAAACACCAACAGTACCGGCGCATTCTTTTTTAACCAAGCGTAGTTCACCGGATGGCAAACGCAATTGAGCATATTTTCCTTCAATTACTTGTAATTGGGCGCTATTACCTGCTCCACGCACCAATTGGCCACCTTTGCCCGGAGTAATTTCTACATTGTAAACAAACAAACCAACCGGAATAAATTCTAAGGGCATGCGACAGCCAATATTAGCTTCTATTCTGTTCTTGCTGGACAAAATTTTATCACCAACTTTAATGCCATTGGGTGCCAAGTGATATGATTTTTCCTTATCAGCATATTCAATAAGCATAATTCGGCAACCGCGGTTTGGATCATATTCAATAGTTTTAACTTCAGCTTCAACATCAAACTTTTGCATTTTAAAATCAACCAAACGATACATTCTTTTTTCACCGCCGCCCTGATGGCGAACAGTAATTTTACCAGTATTGTTGCGACCGGAATTTTTTTTCAAAATTTTAATCAAGCTCTTCTCCGGTTTAGTGGCAGTGAGGTCAGTAAAAGTCTGAACGCTTGATTTGCGTCTGGCCGGATTAATTGGTTTGTATACTTTAATACCCATATTCACCCTGTTAAATAAGATTTTAATCTTAATTATTAATTCAGTTAATTTTATTTACATTGTATGAAATTTTGCAAACCCTGCTTATTACTATTACCATTAAAATCTTAATTTTAAATTTTTTCGAAAAAATTTAAAATTATTTAACAGGGTAAACTTTGCCACTACACTCCTTCATGAATATCAATTTTTTCATTTTTCTTCAAAGTTACCATGGCTTTTTTCCAATCACGGCGTCTGCCGGAAGTGCGACCACGGGTAACAATTTTGGCATTTACATTAATAATTCTAACCTTGGTAGGCATAACTCCATAAATCTGCTTTACGGCATTTTTAATATCTACCTTGGTTGCTTCTGGATTTACTTTAAAGGTGTAAATACTTAAGCTTTCGCCAACAGCGGCCTTTTCACTAACCAGCGGACTAAACAATACTTTATAAGCTGGGCCGGTTTTGGTACCTTTTTTAGGAGCAACAGTGGTCTCTTCACTCTTTTTCGCTGGCTCTACCGCAACTTTCTTTACCGGAGTCGCTTTTTTGCTCTCAGGAATACCCTCATTTTTCTTTTTAAATTTGTCTATAAAACTCATATTTACCCTGTTAAATAAGATTTTAATTCTTTCTCTTAACTAATCTATTGATATTAAAATTCTTTCTTAGATATTTGACCCTGCTTATTACTATTACCATTAAAATCTTAATTTTAAATTTTTTCGAAAAAATTTAAAATTATTTAACAGGGTGAACTAATTTTATTTTGCCAATCTCTTTTCCAGCATCTCTAGATCTTTCTTACTGGCGACTAAATATTGATTTTCTAATAAATCTAATACGTTCAAATCCTGAGCTCTTTGCAAGGCCAATTTACCAATATTGCGGGAGGCTTTTTGCAAATTTTCATCACCACCGGTTAAAAGCACTGTGGAACGATTGGCACAAGGCAATTTTTTTAATAAAATAGCAATGGCCTTGGTTTTGCCAGCTTCACTGGCTAAAGATTCCAAAACCACCAATTTTCCATCTGCCAACTTATCGGACAAGCACATACGTACTGCTACACGGTTCATTTCTTTGTTAATTTTTTGTTGGTAATTTCTAGCAGAAATAGGCCCAAAAGTAATACCGCCGCCTCTCCAAAGAGGTGAACGAATTGAACCGTGGCGGGCGCGGCCTGTTCCTTTTTGTTTCCAAGGCTTTTTGCCGCCGCCGCGAACTTCACCCTTATTCTTGGTGTCTGCCCAAGACTCACGGGCATTGGCACGCAAAGCATTAAAAACTTGGTAAACCACTGACTCTTTTACTTTTACGCCAAAAACAGCGTCATTCAAATTTAATTCGCCATTTTCTTTTCCTTCTTGATTGAATATTTTTACTGTTGCCATAAAATTTATTTTTAAACTGTGGCTTCTTCGCTCTTATTTTCCTCGGCTGGCACAACCTCAACTTTGACTTCTTCTTTGGCTTCCACAACTTCAGGCGCTTGGGCCTCAACAGCTACGGGAGTTGCTGTCTGCATTACTTCAATTTTACCTTCATTAGTAGAAATTAATAATAAAGCATTTCTACCACCCGGCACTGCGCCCTTAATTAACAATTCATTATTTTCCGGATAAATTTCTACAATTTCCAAATTTTTAATGGTTACTTGATCGGTGCCCATATGGCCAGCCATGCGCTTGCCTTTAAACACGCGCTGTACGCCGCCCGCGCCAATAGAACCAGGCATACGTAATTGATCTTTATTACCATGAGAAGCGCGGCCACCCGCAAAATGATGGCGTTTAACTACACCCTGAAAACCTTTGCCCTTGGAAGTACCAATAACTTGCACTTTTTCTCCCACAGCAAAAATAGTCGCATTAAAAGTATCTCCGCGTTTCAAATCTCCCTGATCTGACTTAAAATCTTTGATATAGCGCACGGTTAAATTATCATTCGTACCAATTTTAATACCTTTTAAATGTCCGGCTTCTGGTTTGCTAAGCAACTTTACTTTCTTTTCAGCAAAACCAATTTGCACTTGCGGTATCTGATTTTTACCGGCTTTTTTTATTTGAGTAATAATACAAGGCCCGGCCTGTATGCGAGTAACCGGTACTATGGTGCCATCTTGCTTAAACACTTGCGTCATGGCGATTTTTTTACCGAGAATGAATTTCATAAAACTAACTTCTATTGGATTATTTCGATTTTTTTAACCTTTCAGCCGGAATAATTATTTATTTTTGAAGCGACCAACAGTCTGCGACTATGCGATTTTGGCGCAAAAAAATAAATAATTATGGAGGCGAACGTTGAAAGGTTCACTACAAACTAAATAATATTTTCGGTTTAAAAAAAACTAGAAGCAATAACTAAAAAAATTCGTTACTACTTCTAGCTTTCACTTCCCCCAAAAATCAACCTTGGGGAACCAGAGAAGCTGTAAATAAAAAGTTTTAATGCTTTCACCTCGTTTGGCGTTAATTGCCTTTTCAGATGTTTTCCAGAAAAATAGGATCTTATCTGCTTTGGCCATTGCGCCGTTAATGCCCGAATTTTACACCAAATTATAAATTATGTCAAGAGGTTCTATCCACAATCACTTATGCACTTAAAGCACCTCAGCACCTAAGCACTTGGCGATTCGCAAAGTGCTATGGTGCTAAAGTGCTCAAATGCTAAAGTGACAATTTAGCTCATTTTTATCTCCACATCCACGCCACTGGGTAAATTTAAATTCATCAAAGCATCCATTACTTTGGGATTGGAATCTAAAATATCCAACAAACGCTTGTGGGTACGCATTTCATATTGTTCAGAAGCAGTCTTATGGACAAAAGTGGAACGATTGACTGAAAATTTGTTTTTCTCAGTTGGCAAAGGTACTGGACCCACCACTTTGGCGCCATTGCGTTCAGCAGTATCAATAATGGTTTTGGCTGCCTGATCAATTATTTTATTGTCGTAAGCTCTAATTTTTACTCTAATTTTAGGGCCGTTTTGCTTTTGATCGTCGTTATTTACACTTGACATAATATTTAAAGAAAGAACAAGGAGGGGCCCGTTTGAGCCCCTCCTAATTAATTTAAGCAATAATCTTGGTTACTGAACCGGCGCCAACAGTTCTGCCACCCTCGCGGATAGCAAAACGCATTTTTTCTTCCATAGCAACCGGGGTAATCAA
>Ga0172370_10001711_pt1 | contig 32968 bp, 33 predicted proteins | sample LakKiv5m_FD_114538 | JGI IMG/M metagenome (GOLD analysis project Ga0172370, IMG submission 114538) | Freshwater microbial communities from Kabuno Bay, South-Kivu, Congo - kab_022012_11.5m | ecosystem: Environmental > Aquatic > Freshwater > Lake | place: Democratic Republic of the Congo...
GGTGGCCATTCGCGCGGCCAATTCTTCGGCGGTTAAAAATCCTTCGGTTGAGTCGGGCAAATAATTGTAGGCGTCTTTAGAACCGGAAAGAAGCCTGCCCAAGAATGGAATCACAAGGTGCATGTGAATCCAGATAAACGGCGACAAAATATTTTTCTTCGGACGCGTGGTGTCGAGAATGACGATTCGTCCACAGGGTTTGAGTAAACGATGTTGTTCTTTCAATGCTTGCTGGACATCCATGACGTTGCGCATGAGAAAGCCTGAGACGACCGCGTCGAAGGTTCGATCTTTGAATGGAAGATTCAGCGCATCTGCCGCAGACCAGGACAGGCTTCCGTTTCGCTGGCCGACTCTCATCATCTCGAGCGTGAAATCTGCGGCGGTGACTTTGGCGCGCGGCTGTTGCGCCAGGGCCTCTCGCGCCAGGTCGCCGGTGCCCGCTCCCAGGTCGAGCAGTGATGCGTTTGGTTTTAGTCCGGCAAGTTGAATAACAGTCTTGCGCCAGCGGATGTCTTGTCCGCCCGTCATGAGTCGATTCATGAGATCGTAACGATGAGCAATGCGCGTGAACATGGATTGAACATATTGTGCGCGTACTTGTCCGCTAAGGTTGGTCATGGGTCTCCTGAGATTTTACCAATTATAAGCGCATGTTATACTGCAGCTTATTAAACTTTGACTTTGTGTATTCTCCTGAAAATGCTAGCTTTGCGAAGGTTTTAACCCTTCGCAAAGTTTATTGGAGCTTGCTGAATGACTCAAGGAAAAACGTCTCTTTTTCAGATTTGGTGGTTGGCCATCCGCCCGAAGACTTTGCCCGCCGCCGCTTCGGGTGTGGTGATGGGAAGCGCGCTGGCGTGGCGGGATGGTTCGTTTCAGTTGCTTCCCGCGCTGGCGGCATTGTTTGTGGCTTTGCTTTTGCAAATTGGAAGTAATGTTGCCAACGATGTTTATGATTTCGAGCGCGGCGCGGACACGTCTGAGCGGTACGGCCCATTGCGTGTGACGCAGGCTGGGTTGCTGACTCCAGAACAAGTCAGGCGCGGCATGTGGACCATCTTTGGGTTGGCCGCGTTGTGCGGGCTTTATCTCGCATCCTTGCGCGGCTGGGTGGTAATCATCATCGGACTGGCTGCAATTATTTCTGCCATCGCCTACACCGGTGGCCCGTTTCCGCTTGGATATTATGGGCTTGGTGATCTGTTCGTTTTTATTTTCTTCGGACTCGCAGCGGTAGCTGGAACTTATTACGTGCAAATCGGTTCAGTCAGCGCCGCGGCGTGGTGGATGGCGGTCCCGGTTGGGTTAATTATTACCGCGATTTTAATTGTCAATAATTTACGCGATCTGGAGAATGACCGCAAGGCTGGCAAGCATACGCTGGCAGTTATGCTGGGCGCACAAGGCGCGCGCGCGGAATATATTTTGTGTTTGTCGATTGCTTATTTATTATTGCCAGTGTTGATATTTTTGAGAATTGTTCCAGTATTTACTTTACTGGCATGGTTGTCTTTGCCGATTGCTTTCGCATCCGTGCGGACAGTTTTTACTCAGCAAGGCCGTCCGTTGAATGCGGCGCTGGCAAGCACGGGTCAAACCGCGCTGGCATATAGCGTTTTATTTTGGTTGGGGCTGATTTTTGCAAGTTGAAAAATAGAACGCGGATTGTGCGAAGGTTATGATCTTGTAACCGCGTCGCTTGCTTCGTCCAATTTTGCGACTTCGTCGTCTGTCAATTTCCAGCCGAGTGCATTCGCATTCTGATGCGCCTGTGCGGCGTTCTTTGCGCCGGGGATGGGAAGCGTGCCTTTGCAGATGGTCCAGTTCAATGCGACTTGCGAGTTGGACTTGCCGCCGTGATCCTGCCCGATGACGGTCATCAGTTTAAGCAAAGGGCCGATTTTCTTGAGCAGGTTTCCATAAGATGCGCCGCGTGTTCCGGTGGGTGGATTTTCAGGCGTATATTTTCCAGTCAGCATTCCCATCTCGAGTGGACTATATGCGATCAGGCGCACACCCAATTCTTTGCAGCGCGCCAGCAGTCCGTTCTTTTCAACGGCGCGATTAAGCAAGCTGTAATGTACCTGATTCGATGCCAGCGGGATGTTATGCCGGGACAAGGTCGAGTAAGCGCGCAGCATTGCCGACTGATCGAAGTTGGACACGCCCACTGCGCGCGCCATGCCCCTTTCCACGCAAATGACCATGCCTTCCATCGCAGTTTCGGGGCTGAGCAGAGGAGATGGCCAATGAATCTGGTACAGGTCAACGGTGTCGACGCCGAGGCGCTCGAGGCTTCGTTGCAGGGCCGCCCGGATTGAGTTTTTGGTCAAACGCCAGGGTAAGGGGAAGAACTTGGTGGCGATCAAAACGGGTTGGTCGGTCTCTTTGATGAACTGTCCCGCCAGCCGTTCGGAGCGACCAGAGCCGTAGACTTCGGCGGTATCAATAAAACGGATGCCCTCCGCGACGGAGGTCTGAAACGCCTGGCGGATATCCTCGTCGGTATAGCCGCGTCCATATTGCCAGACCACTCTGTCACCCCAGGACCAGGCTCCCAATCCCATTTCGACGGTGTGTAAAAAGCGGGTTTCGTTGCTAATGGTTTTGTTCATTGATGGAGCTTCCAAATAGATTTCAGTGATTGTATCTTAAATCTTTGCCTGCTTATGGAAATCAGGTTAGAATAGGTGCGCTAAACTATTTTATTGGAACTGATGGACCGCAAGGGCCTTCCCCGGGAAGGATAGGGCTCTGGCGCTCCCTGAGTTCCAGGGAGGTTCCCTTGACGACCCATGATGTGAGCCTGCCGGAGTCTCCTGCCGAATTGGCAGGACGGTTGGGACTGTCTTTTAAAAATCTATCTTTGCTGTCGCGCGCTCTCACGCATCGTTCTTACATCAATGAGAATCCAAACACGCTCGAAGATAATGAGCGGCTTGAATTTCTCGGCGATGCAGTCTTGGACTTTATTGTCGGTGCGTGGGTCTATCATCATTGCCCGGAATTGCCGGAAGGCGATCTGACCCGGATGCGCTCGGCTCTCGTTCGCAATGAGCAGCTTGCCGAGTTCGCTCGTCGTCTGGACCTGGGGCGGGCGATGCGCATGGGACGCGGCGAGGCCGCTTCGGGCGGACGCGAGCGTGACGGCCTGCTTGGTTCGTTGTTCGAGGCGGTCATCGGCGCGTTGTATCTCGATAATGGTTTGCCTGTTGTGCAGGATTTTATGGAGCCATTGCTCGAAAGCGTTCGAGACCGTGTGCTTTTACGTGCGGAAATTTATGATCCGAAGAGTCGCTTTCAGGAATGGGCGCAATCTGAAAAATTGGGAACGCCCAAGTACGTGACAGTTTCTTCAAGCGGACCTGACCATGCCAAGGTCTTCGAAGTCGAAGTCCGCATCAAAGACCAGACCTATGGTATGGGCAGCGGTCCGAGCAAGCAGATCGCCGCTCAAGTCGCGGCACAGACGGCGCTTGAATCACTTGGGTTGTCTTATAAATAAAGAAAATATTTTCCCTTCTGCCTCGATGATCTTCGCGGTTCAAAAAATCCAGTCATGAATCATGAGTAATCAATAACCAATGCCTCTTCGCTTGAAATCCCTTGAACTGCACGGCTACAAAACCTTCGCCACGCGGACGGTCTTTGAGTTCTCGAGTGGTATCACCGCAATTGTCGGGCCGAACGGCTCAGGCAAATCGAACATTGCCGATTCGCTGCGCTGGGTCCTGGGCGAACAATCCTATTCATTGTTGCGCGGCAAGAAGACTGAAGACATGATCTTCTCCGGCTCGGAACATCGTCCGAAGGCGGGCATGGCTTCAGCCGAGATCATCTTTGATAATACGGCCAATTGGCTGCCTGTGGACTTCGCTGAAGTCGGCATGACGCGCCGCGCATACCGTGATGGGCACAATGAATATTTATTGAACAGCCAGCAAGTGCGCTTGCGCGACATGAACGAATTACTGGCCGCTTCCGGTTTATCTGAGCGGACGTACACGATTCTCGGACAGGGTCTCGTGGATGCGTCTCTTGCTCTCAAAGCCGATGATCGCCGCCGTCTTTTCGAAGAGGCTGCGGGCGTTGGACTCTATCGCGTCCGCCGCGAAGAAGCCATTAAGCGCCTCGAGAATACACAGCGGAATCTGGAACGTGTGCTCGACATCATGGCCGAACTCGAACCACGCTTGAAGAGTCTCGAGCGTCAGGCCCGCCGTTCGATTGAATACATCGGCGCACAAGCCGACCTGCGCGTGCTTTTGCGCGATTGGTATGGCTTTCACTGGCATCATGCCCAGGAAGAATTAAACGCCACGCGCGGGACCGCACAGATGCAGGAAGGCAAAGTCCGTGAGGCGAGAGAGGCGTACCTCATTGCGCAAGCTGAATATAGCGCTTTCCGCGAACGCCTGAGTGGACTGCGTGTCCAGCTCAATACGTGGCATCGCCAGTCGTCTGAATTGCACAGCCAGCGTGAATCTGTCAGCCGCGACCTGGCAGTGTTGGATGAACGCCGCCGTGCCTTGACCAACTCGCAAGCCGCGCTGATCTTCGAACAAGAGCGCGCCGCCAACGAAGAGAAATTAGCGCGTGAACGTTTCTCTGAAATGGAACAGGAAGCTGTCCGTTTGCAGGTAGAGTACGACGAAGCCAGGAACCAACTCGCCAACGCACAGAGCGTGTTGCAGTCCCGCCAGGCCAATCGTTCAACCGCTGAAGAAAAACTTCAATCTGCACGCACGGCTATCAATGCGCTTCACGCGCAAAAAGCGGAAACGCAAGCCCGTCTCGATGAACTTGCTGCGCGGCTTGAAACCCAAAATCAAAAACTGGCATCGATTCAGCAGGCGATCCAATCTGCTGAATCCGAAGTTAAGAAACTGGAGCAAAGTCATCGTGTCACCGTCGAAAAGCGTATCGAAATTGAAGACGCGCTTTACAGGGCAGAAGTTGAATTGGAAGTAAAGAAAAAAGAAGTCGAGAAAATTGATTCCGAACGCCGCTCCAAACTCGAGGAGCGCGTTGTTCATCAAGCTGAATACTCGCGGGCGCAGGCTCAACTTGATATTCTCGCGCAGGCTGAGCAATCGCTGGCTGGTTATGCGGATGGTGCGCGCTATCTGTTGGGTGCCGCTCGCCAGTCGCGATTAACTTCACGTGGCGCACTCAGCGCCGCGCTGGATGTTCCTGCCCAGTTTGAAACTGCCATTGCTGCCGCACTCGGCGATACACTCGACGCTGTCCTGCTCGAATCGAATCAAGTTGAAGAAGCTTTGCTGCTGCTTGAGTCTGACGAGGCCGGGCGCGCCGCGTTGCTTCCGCTCGATGGGCGGGCCAAGCAATCCATTCGAAAGTCGGATGATGCAGATTGCCTCGGCCTTGCATCCGAGCTGGTCAATGCACCCGATGAATTGCGCACAGTGATTGAACTTTTACTCGGGCACACGCTTGTCGTTCGTGATCGTTCATCCGCTCGCAGATTATTGGCCGATCTTCCGACTCATGCGCGCGTGGTGACGCTGCGCGGCGAAGTCTTCCGCGGCGATGGACTCATCATCGCGGGCAAGACCGCTTCAGCCTCGACCCTCAGCCGGCCGCGCCAAAAACGAGAATTGACTGAAACCCTGGCCGGACTCAACTCCCGCCTCGGCGATTTGAACCAAGCTGTTGAAGGACTTTCCAATGATCTTTCCGCCGCGCAACGCGAACAATCTGCGCGTGAAGATGCATTGCGAAAAACGCGGGCAGATTTTGAATCGGCGCAATCCGCCGAGCGAAAATCTTCAATTGATCTGGAGACGGCGCGCCGTCAGTTTGATTGGCAGAAATCTCAAAGCGCCGATTTGCAGAAAGAAATCACGGACGCGGAAAATGATCGGGGACGGCTGTCCGCTTTGGCTTCGGAGAATGAAGCGAAGTCCTCACAAGTGCAGGATGATATCCGACTCTTATCCAATCAACTGAGCGATCTCAGTCTGGATGAAGCGCAGGAGCAAGTGTCATACTGGAATACGCGCGTGGCGGTGATGGATCAGTCTGCAAATGGGGTGCAGTTGCGCAAGTCCGAGCGCCAGCAGACGATTGATCGTTTTGCGACTCAACAGCAGGAAGTACAGGCGCGCTTGGGTGAAGCCGATTCTTCGTTGAAGGAACTCGAAGAAGAAAAATCCATCTTGCATACGCGTGAGCGTGAATTGCAAAGCCAGATCGAAGAGTTGCACGCACAAATTGATCCAGCTGAAAAAGATTTGGAAACTGCCGAGCAGGAAGAAAAGCGTTTGCAGGAAATCGAAACGAACGCGCTGAGAAATTTCACAGCCGCTGAGCGCACACTCGGACAGATACAACTCGACCAGACTCGCCGCCAGGGAGCGTTGGATTCTTTGCACCAAAGAATCGCGGATGATTTTGGTTTGGTGTCGTTTGAATATGCCGCGAATATAGATGGTCCGGTTCCGCTGCCATTCGAAGGCATAGTGGAACAATTGCCGGTGGTGACGCTGATCGCGCCGGAGCTTGAAGAACAAATGACCCAACAGCGCGCTCGCTTGCGGCGCATGGGACCGATCAACCCGGACGCAAAGAGGGAATTTGATTCAGAGTCTGAGCGTTATTCGTTCATGTCCTCGCAGATCCATGATTTGCGCCAGGCCGAGACGGACTTGCGTCAGATCATCGCTGAGTTGGATGAATTGACGCGGCAGGAATTTGCGAAAACTTATGAAGCTGTGGACAAACAATTCCGCGCCATCTTCACTCGACTATTTGGCGGCGGCTCAGCTCGATTGGCGCTGACTGACCCGGATAATTTAGTGGACACCGGTATCGAGATCGAAGCGCGTCTGCCCGGACGCCGCGAGCAGGGTTTGTCTTTGCTCTCCGGCGGCGAGCGCAGTTTGACGGCTATTGCGCTGGTCTTCGCCTTGCTGAAAGTTTCGCCGACGCCGGTCTGCGTGATGGATGAAGTGGACGCCATGCTTGACGAGGCCAACGTGGGCCGCTTCCGCGACCTGTTGGTGGATTTGAGCAAGGATACGCAGTTCATCATTATCACGCACAACCGCAACACCGTTCAGGCCGCGGACATCATCTACGGCGTGACGATGGGGCGCGACTCTTCGAGTCAGATCATCAGTTTGAAATTGGACGAGATCAGCGACGAGATGCTGGGTCACAGCCGAGGGTAATATGGAAGAACGAATACAAAAAATACTTGCGCAGACCGGACTGGCTTCGCGTAGATCATGCGAAGACTTCATCACTGAGGGACGTGTCCGCGTAAATGGTGTTGTCGCTAAGCTTGGTCAAAAAGCCGATCCCACAAAGGATAAGATTACAGTCGATGGCAGGGCGATTAAGCCGCCCGAGCAGAAGATTTACATTGCTCTAAATAAACCTCGTTATGTTTTGTCCACCGTTGAGAAGGAAGCGGGCGACTCGCGCCAGACGGTTAGAGATTTGATCCCTGTAAATGAGCGGTTATATCCGGTCGGCCGTCTTGACTTTGAAAGCGAAGGGTTGGTACTGATGACCAACGATGGTGATTTGGCGCAAAAACTGACTCACCCCTCGCACGGCCACCAAAAGGTCTATAAAGTACTACTGGCCCGTAAGCCAGATCAACAGCAATTAGCCACTTGGCGGCGCGGGGTAGTGCTTGAAGATGGTTATAGGACCCAACCTTCAGATGTATGGATAGATTCGACTTCTGGGAAAGGCGCCTGGGTCAGGGTTCTTATGCGAGAGGGGCGCAAGCGGCAGATACGAGAAATTGCCTTACTTCTTGGGCTGCCGGTCGTAAAGATTCTACGTATAAGTATTGGTGAATTACAGCTTGGCAAATTAAAGCCTGGCGAGTGGCGTTATCTCACGCCCATTGAGATCGAGGCATTAAAGAAGAGCGAGAGGAAGATTGCACAACCTAAGCTGTCATCAATTAGACGAGGAAAGGATGTTGTCCGTCGAAAGACCAAGTAACTAAGAAAAATCTTTCGAGCGCAAGCCGCGCCGAGTCAGGGCTGAACGTTTGGCGCCAACGACTGCAAAGAAAAAAAACGAAGTGAGTGTCGTCGCGTCCGGCTTATCCCGAAATAATCGCCAATTTTTTGTAAAATTAAAAGAACCAGAAAATTAATTTTCTGGTTCTTTCTTCTCCCATCTTTATTTATCGAATATCCCAGACTTCCTTGACGATTCCCCAGATGGCTTTCTTGACCTGATCTTTCTTTAAGCCAGCTACCTTGAACGTTATTAATTTGGTATCGGGATCTTCGCCGGCGAACTGTCCGAAAGAAATGAAGTCTCCGCCCGCATCGGCGATGGTTTTTGTGATCTTTGCCAGCGTGCCGCGCTTGTTTTGAATGAGCGCAGTTACGCGAACGCCCTTTTCTCGAGCACCCATCAATTCGATGAAAATCCTGAACAGATTGGTCTCGGTGATAATGCCGACTACTTTTCCACTTCGCATTACGGGCAGGCCACCGATCTTATTATCGGCCATGATGCGCGCCGCTTCCTCGATTGGCGTATCTTCATCAACGATCATAACTTTTTTGGTCATCACTTGTTTGACTGTGACTTTACTCAGCAGATAATTCATTTCCCAAATACTCAGGCTTGATACCGGAGAAGGGGAGGCGTTGAGCAGATCGGTTTCAGAAATAATACCAACTAGCTTGCCGTCTTTGATGACTGGTGCGCGGCGGATGTGTTCTTTCTTGAACAGGGCTAAAGCGTCGTGGATGGGCGTCTCCGGCGCAATTGAAATTACAGGGTGCGACATTCTTTCACCGATTAACATAAATATTCTCCTTGGAAGGTTGTGGTCAATGTGTAGTGAAAATTAACACAATTAGATTATACATGGATTTTGGAGAAAGATTGTCACGGATTTGGAGTGAATAAGTTTATTTCCAAGCAGCTTTTCTATTTGAGCCGAGGCCGAAATATCAGAGTTCCTCCAGTCGAGAAGTATTGTTGGCTGTCAAACAAAAAAGGCAAATTGTTATTTCTCGTTGGCCAAGGTGTAGGAGGAAGAATTGCCAAAACTAGGGGCAGTCTTCAACTAGTCCTGCGGTATTGGAGCGGAGTGAGCTCTGGGCACGGGTTTATCCGGCCATGAATATACTAGAAAAACATGATAAATATTGACTTTTCCCTCTGACCCTGCTATAATGCCGTAATCTCGATATTTCACGTCTAAAAGGCATTTTGCAGGAGCAATCATGTCGGAATTGGTTATTAAGAACCTCCATGTCAGCATTGGAGACAAAGAAATTCTCAAAGGCCTCGATCTCACAATTAAACAAGGCGAAATCCATGCCATCATGGGGCCAAACGGTACGGGCAAGTCCACACTGGCGTACACGCTGATGGGGCACCCGAATTACACGGTTACTCAGGGCGAAGTTCATTTTAAAGGCAAGAATGTTCTTGAGCTGAAACCAGACGAACGCTCGCGCGAAGGAATTTTTCTGGCGTTCCAGTACCCGGTTGCCATTCCCGGCGTGACCGTTGCCAATTTCCTGCGCACCGCGCTCAATGCCCGCCGTCGCGCCGCCAATCCCGAAGACAAAGGCATGCCCATCCCTGAGTTCCGCAAAATGCTCAAGGAAAAGATGGAACTGCTCAAGATGGATCAGGCCTTTGCTGGTCGCTATTTAAACGACGGATTCTCCGGCGGCGAAAAGAAGCGGGCCGAGATCTTACAGATGGCCGCCCTCAGACCAGAAATTGCTATTTTGGACGAGACCGATTCAGGTCTGGACATCGACGCGCTGCGCATCGTCGCTGAAGGCGTCAACGCTCTATCCGGACCTGAACTCGGCGTGCTCGTCATCACGCATTATCAGCGCCTGTTGAATTACATCAAACCGCAATTCGTCCACATCATGCTCGATGGGCGCATCGTTGAATCCGGCGGCCCCGATCTGGCTTTGCATCTTGAAGAGCAAGGCTACGATTGGGTGCGCGAGAAGTATGAAGAAGTTGCGTGAGCTTTAGTGGTTTAAAAATCGGAGACTCTCATGCCTGAAGATTCCAAGATACTTGAAAATATTGGTGATTACAAATACGGTTTTCACGACCGTGACGATAACTATGTATTTAAATCCCAGCGCGGACTTACGCGCGAGGTGGTTGAAAATATTTCGCGCATGAAGAACGAGCCGCAGTGGATGCTTGAGTTCCGTCTCAAGGCGCTCGAACATTATCTCAGCCGCCCCATGCCGACTTGGGGACCCGACATCTCGAACCTTGACCTTGAAAATATTTTTTACTACGTCAAGCCGACTGAGAAAAATGAAAAATCCTGGGATGATGTTCCGGACGATATCAAGAACACATTCGATAAATTAGGCATCCCCGAAGCCGAACGGAAATTTTTGGCGGGCGTCGGTGCGCAATATGAATCTGAAATGGTCTATCACTCCATTTTGGAACATCTCGAAAAGCAGGGCGTGATCTTCCTTTCCATCGAAGACGGCCTAAAACAATACCCTGACCTGTTCAAAGAATATTTTGGTACGGTCATCCCGATCGAAGACAATAAATTTGCCGCGTTGAACTCGGCTGTCTGGTCGGGCGGATCATTTGTCTATGTGCCGAAGGGCGTCAAGGTCGATCTACCGTTGCAGGCTTACTTCCGCCTCAACACTGCCAACGTCGGGCAATTTGAACGCACGCTCATCATCGTCGATGAAGGTGCTTCGGTGCATTACGTTGAAGGCTGTACCGCACCTCAATATACGACGAACTCGTTTCACTCCGGCGTGATCGAGATCATCGTCAAGAAGGGCGCGCGCTCACGGTACTCGACCATTCAAAACTGGTCAACGAACGTGTTCAATCTTGTCACGCAACGCGCCAAGGTTTTTGAGAATGCTTCGCACGAATGGGTCGATGCGAATCTTGGCTCAAAGTTGACGATGAAATATCCGTCCTGCTATTTGATGGAACCAGGCGCGCACGGAGAAATGCTGTCTATGGCCTTCGCCGGCCCGGGTCAGACGCAGGATGCGGGCAGCAAGATGATTCATTTTGCGCCGAATACCACCAGCAAGATCGTGTCCAAATCCATCAGCAAATCTGGCGGACGCGCGTCATATCGCGGTATGGTCAAAGTTTATAAAGGCGCGAAGGGCGTCAAGTCCAACGTGGTTTGCGACGCGCTTTTGCTTGATCCAAAATCACGTTCTGATACGTATCCCACCATCGAAATTGATGAGGACGATGTGACCATCGGTCACGAAGCGTCTGTCAGCAAAGTGGGTGAGGAGCAACTCTTTTACCTCATGTCGCGCGGCCTCAGCGAAGAAGAAGCCACCGGCATGGTGGTCGCTGGTTTCATCGAGCCGCTCGTCAAAGAATTGCCGATGGAATATGCCGTTGAAATGAATCGCCTGATTCAATTGCAGATGGAAGGCTCGATCGGATAAATATGCAAGAGAAACCAAAAATTGTAGTTTCAAGAACTCGACGGACCGAATCCGCCGCAAAAGATTTTTCATTCACTCAAGCCGACATCCCCGCCTCGAGTGGAGACATCGCTTCCTACCGCGCTCGCGCCTGGGATGCGTTCAAGCGGCTTTCTCTCCCCTCGGTTTCTGACGAAGCTTGGCGCCGCACGGATATTCATTCTTTGCCCGCCGATAAGTTTATTCTCCCAAAAGATGGCGACTTCAAAGATTTTCCATCCGTGCCGGAAGATTTGCTCAAGCCTCTTGTGGCTGATGCTCATGGCGGACAAATCGTTTTGCTTCCCGGCGGCGCAACGGTTGATCTCGATGAAAAGCTTGCAAAAAAAGGCGTGATCTTCATGGACTTAAAAACCGCCCTCGTAAAACACCCTGAGCTGGTTGCAAAAATGCTCGGGCAAACCGTCAACGTTGAAGAAGGGAAATTTTCCGCGTTGGCTGGTGCGTTCGCTCAGAACGGTGTAGTTTTGTATGTCCCTAAAGGCGTGACGGTTGAAGAACCTTTTCACTCTGTTTTATGGGGACTAGGTGCGAATTTAGCTTTTGTTTCGCATTTATTGGTTCTCATTGATGATGGCGCGTCTGCGACCTACGTCCATGAATCAGCTTCACCGACCGAAGACAAGACAAATACCATGCATGCCGGTATTGTCGAGATCAAAGTCGGCAATGATGCGAATTTTAAGTTTGTTGAGTTACAATCGTGGGGCAAACACGTTTGGAACTTTTCACATGAGCGCATTCGTGTTGAGCGCGGCGGCAACCTCGATTGGATTTTCGGTGCGGTCGGCTCGCGGCTGACGAAAAATTTCTCCGAGCTTGATCTGGCTGGCGAAGGTGCAACGGGCCGCATGTCCGGTTTTTATTTCACGGATGGTTTTCAGCACCTTGACCATGATACCCAGCAGAATCACCTTGCTCCGCACACCACCAGCGATCTGCTTTTCAAAGGTGCGTTGAAGGGTAACAGCCGCTCTGTCTGGCAAGGCATGATCTACGTCGCGCCGTCAGCGCAGAAAACAGACGGGTATCAGGCAAACCGCAACCTCGTACTGAGCGAGGGCGCGCGCGCTGATTCAATCCCCGGCCTTGAGATTCTGGCGGACGATGTCCGCTGTACGCATGGTGCCACCGTCGGCAAGTTGGAAGCGGAGCCGCTTTTTTATCTGGAAAGCCGCGGCGTTCCTCCGAAAGACGCCGAACGAATTATGGTCGAAGGATTCTTTGATCCGATCATGCAGCGCATTCCGTTTGAAGGTGTACGTGAAAGATTCCATCAGGCCATTTTGGAAAAGACGGGATAATTTTGGAATTGAATTATTTGTGGTCGGAATAAAATCTGTAAGTAGTCAGGAAAACAAATGCCAACAGCCAAAACAAAAACCAAAGTCAAGCAGCCGCGTGTAGCAGCTGCTCCTGGGCAGGTGCGTCGTGCTCGCGCAGGGCGCGTGCAGTTCGCATACATGAAGGCCCCGGGCGCAGCGTATGCTTTTGAAGTAGGGGATACAGTCGAAGTATTTTGCGATCATGAGAAGGACGGCGAACGCGTGCGCGGCTGGGTCAAAGGTATTGTTGTTCAGGTTGATAACAAATTGGTCGCCGTGCAGTTTCGCTCCAATGTTTTTCTGACCGACGGTTGGATGGTCCCGGATCGCATCCTGTGGTATCCGCTGAACTCGGTTCAAATCCGTCCGGCGGGCACGCAGAAAAAATTGGGCAGGAAGGAACTTCTTGAATATTAATTGGTTCGAGCCATTATGTCTTTAGACGTTTCCCGCGTCCGCCAGGATTTCCCCATCCTTGAACGCGAAGTTTGGCCGGGGGTTAAAGTTATTTATCTCGACTCTACTGCAACTTCGCAGAAGCCGCTTGTTGTCATAGAAGCAATGGACGCGTTCTATCGCCATTCCAATGCCAACATTCATCGTGGTGTGCATGTGCTCGCCGAAGAATCCACCGCGCTCTATGAACAAGCCCGCCAAAAGATTGCGAAGTTCATCAACGCACCTTCCGAGCGGCAGGTTATTTACACCCGCAACACTACAGAGTCGATCAATCTCGTGGCTTACACTTGGGCGCGTGCCAATCTCAAATCGGGCGACCTTGTCATCCTAACCGAGATGGAGCATCATTCCAACCTTGTGCCCTGGCACATGCTTGCGGCGGAACGTGGAATCCAACTTGAATTTATTCCAGTGACGGATGACGGTTTGCTCGATCTTGAGACGTATAAATCGCTTCTTTCCCGGACCCCGAAACTGGTCTCGTTTACACACATGTCCAACGTCCTCGGCACGATCAACCCCGCCGCAGAGATGATCAAGCTGGCACATGAAGCGGGCGCGGTCACCATTGTGGATGGCGCTCAATCTGTCCCGCATCTCGATGTGGACATGCAAGCCCTCGACGCGGATTTTTATACTTTCTCGGCTCACAAAATGTGCGGCCCGACGGGCATTGGCATCTTGTACGGAAAGACTGCCTTGCTCGAAGCCATGCCGCCATTCCTCGGCGGCGGCGACATGATCAGGGAAGTTAAGCTGCGCTCCTTTCGCCCGAATGAATTGCCTTATAAATTCGAAGCCGGGACGCCCGCCATCGCCGAAGCGGTTGGCTTTGGCGTGGCGGTAGATTATCTGAATTCAATCGGCATGGACAAAGTCGTCGCACATGAACATGAGATAATTGAATATGCACTTGAGCGCCTCGAAGAAATTCCGGGCCTGAAAGTCTTTGGCCCTTCTGCGGATAAAAAAGGCGGCGTGGCCTCCTTCACGTTTGAAGGCGTTCATCCACACGATGTGGCGCAGATTTTAGATCGAAATGGAATCGCTGTTCGCGCCGGTCATCATTGCGCTCAACCGCTGCACGAAAAGTTTGGAATTCCCGCTACGACGCGCGCCAGTTTCTATCTTTATTCCACCAAAGAAGAAGTGGATAAATTGGTGCAAGGAATTTACAAAGTCAAAAAGATATTTGGATAAATATCATATGTCATTGCGAGGGCGTTCTCCCCGAAGCAATCCCCTGTTGCGCGAGGAGGAGATTGCTTCGCCACTGAACGGCTCGCAATGACATTGGAGTATTATGGACGACCTCTATCGTGAAGTTATCATTGAGCATTATAAAAATCCGTCCTATCGCGGCAAACTTGATCCGCACGATATTTCGTTTGCGGACAATAATCCGCTGTGCGGCGACCACATCCAAATTGATTTGCGCGTAGATGAAAGCGGCAAGGTCACAGATGCCCGTTTCGACGGTCATGGTTGCGCTATTTCACAGGCCTCCGCCGATTTGTTGATCGAGTCGGTGATCGGCAAATCTCTGGAAGATGTCAAAAAGATGAACAGGCAGGATATCCTTGACTTGCTTGGGATCGAACTCGGTCCCGTTCGCTTGAAATGTGCTTTGCTTTCGCTAAAGGTTTTGAAGGCCGGTGTCTATGGCCTGGGCGAAGCCAGCGACGCGTTGGTGGAATGATTTGACGATGAACAATGGGCGATAGACCGTTGCAAGGAACACGGTCCACCGTCTATCGTCCGCGGTCGAGAATTTTTATGTTCAATTACACTCAAATGGAAGAATCTAAAATCGAATACGTTGAAATTGCGTCCGTCAGTGAACTTCTCAGCGGCGAGCGTCTTTTTGTTGAAGTTGCTGACAAACCTATTGTCATCTTCAACATTGCCGGACAATTCTTTGCCATCGGCGACGTCTGTACCCACGATGAAGGCCCGCTTGGTGACGGGACGCTGGAAGGTTTTAATATCGTCTGCCCGCGCCACGGGGCAGAGTTTGACGTCCGCACCGGGAAAGTTTTGGAATTGCCGGCCGTAGTGGATATTCCGGCATATCCAGTCAAAGTTGTGGATGGAATGATCCAGCTTGGGATTCCAAAAGAATGATCTCAAAACTTCTGAAGTCGGCCAGACTTCGGACGACTAGGGTGTGTATGCAAAATAAAAAACATTACGTCAATTCAAAATTATCGTTGGAAAACATCTTGATGGCTGCGTTGCTTATCCACTTGAAGCAGGGATAGTGGTCAAGCCTGAACAATGGCATTATTCAAATTATGCAGAATTCATTAGCAAGCGCAAAGGTGTCAAGGACGGCTTTTACCTCCGGAGCAACGTTTAAAGTAGTCGGTATTGCCGTGGGTTCTGGGGAGGGGAAAAACGTCAACTTTCGGAGTTAGAGAAAGCGGCGCGGGCGTGCTGATCCGGACGGGAGTACAGGCGGCTGGTAAAAACAAACAAAAGAAAAACAGAAAAGCAGCTTTTTTTCATCGTTTGATCCCTTCTGTGATATGTCGTTGTGAGGCCGAGTGAAGCGAAGTGCCGACGCAATGACATATTTTGACTTTGAGAAAACCATGTTCTGATTATACAACCCGACTTTACGTTTTACGCTTTACGCTTTATCATTCTCCCATGAATTCCAAACAACAACCTATTGGTGTTTTTGATTCCGGCGTTGGCGGGCTTTCCGCCTTGCGTGCACTTCGCGAGCAGATGCCCGTTATGCATGTTCCGATGCTGTTGGTTAGTCCGCTTCATGTCGGTTTTGGACGATAGAGAGATTAAATTTATGGCAAAAATCAAACAGATCAATCACATGGCCGTCGTCGTTGATGACATGGATAAATCGCTGTCGTTTTGGCGCGACGCGCTGGGGCTTCAGATGACCGAGTTGCGTGATGTGCCTGCCGAGAAATCACTGATCGCGTTTCTGCCAGCCGGTGATTCGGAAGTAGAATTGGTACAGCCAACAAGCGATGATTCTGGTATTGCCAAATACCTTGCCAAACGCGGACCAGGGATGCACCACATCTGTCTCGAGGTGGATGATATTGAAGGTATGTTGTTCCAGCTCGGAACCAAAGGTGTACACCTAATTAACCAAGAACCGCGTACTGCTGCAGATGGAAAGAGATATGCTTTTGTGCACCCTGATTCGACAGGCGGGGTGTTGGTTGAACTTTATCAGATACAATCGGTTGTATGACAGCAGTAAATAAAAAAACAGGAACACCTCACGCGGAGGCAACATGGAATATCAACGTGATGCAGTTTCGTTGGATGTCGGTGTGAGGCTGCGTGAATTGCGCGGCGAGCGCAATATTTCAATGCGGGGCCTGGCAACCAAAAGTGGATTATCTGCCAATGCCTTGAGCATGATAGAGCGCGGCAAAACATCGCCTTCGGTCAGCACGCTTTATAAATTAGCTGATGCTTTGGGGGTCCCCATCACAGCCTTCTTTGGGCCGCAGACCGACAAAATCAATGCGATTCTGGTCAAAGCGGATGAACGTGTGCGAATTCCGTTTGCGCGCGGTGTTTGGGAAGGGTTGGGCGGCGAGCGGTTTACGGGGCGCGTCGAGCCTTTTGTATTGACTCTGGAGAGCGGCGTTTCGAGCGGGCCGCATAACATGGTCCATAGCGGGCATGAATTTGTATTCTGTCTGCGCGGTCATTTGGAATATTTGGTTGAGAAGCAGATTTTTCTTTTGGAACCAGGGGACAGCCTTTTATTCGCGGCGCACTTAAATCATCGCTGGCGAAATCACAGCAATATGGTTACGAATGCATTGATCGTATTGTCCGGGTTTTCGGAGGGCGAACAGCCGCACGTCATGCATTGGCAAAAAGGCGATAAAAATAGTGCTGAGTAGATACAATAAAAAGGGCAACTCGCTTTATGAGTCGCCCTTTTTGATTCTCAAACTTGATCTTTTATTACGCGTACAATCCCCAATCCAAAGCAGACGGATCTTCCATCATTGAGAAGTCCCACATATCCATCCCCATTTCGATTGTAACGGGTCTATTCAAAGCCTCAACTGCTTTTGCTTTGGTCATTTCGAGCATGGCCGGGCCATAGGGGCAAAACGGAGTGGTCAGGATCATCTTAAGCCGCGCAATATCGTTCTCAAGTTCTACATTGCGGATGAGTCCCAGCTGGATGATATTCATGCCGATTTCGGGGTCTACCACTTCAGATAACCTGGCTCGGACAACTTCCACCAGCTCCGGATTTGTTTCGTGAATTGTCCACTTAATTTGATTGGGTGCTTGTTCTTCAGACATTTTCAAATTCCTTCGTTCTTTATCGGGCTGCGCTTTGCCCTGCCTGCACAACGTATGTGCAGTGCGCGCCGCCGCTTAAGATACATTCGATTTTATTGGCGGGCACAGCCAGCATCTTTGAGATCAAATCCTGGTCAACAGTACAGACCTCAGGATGTGCGACGCCAATTTGATAATAGGGACATGAGATTTCATGGATCTGATACTCATCGCCTTTCTTTTCCCACTCAACAGTAAAGCCTTCTTTGCCCAGCATGTCTTTTACAAAATCCAGCCGTTCTTCCATGCTCAGGCCGCGCATCTGTTCGGAATATTCGCTTGCTAAATCATCCGCGATTTGGCCGAACAGTTTGCTGACCATCGGCCCAGGCATGGACTCTTTCATTTGCGCCAGTAGACGCGTGGTCAGGCGCAGATATCGCGTCGGAAATTTTTCCATGCCGTCTTCGGTCAGCGCGTAGACTAGGCGCGGGCGCCCGACCCCGTGGCGTTCTTCCTCCGCTGACACCAATCCCTCCATCTGCAAATTCGTCAGGTGGTGGCGGACGGAAATGGGGTTAATGCTCACGGCCTCGGCCAATTCGTTAATTGTGCGGTGCGGCTGGCGGAGCAGTGTTTGCATAATTCGATCGCGCGTGCTTTTCATGCTATACCTTTCTCCCATCCAATCTCGCAGGGAGATCGGCGGATAATTCGGACAAGAGTATACCCATTTCTAGATGCGCTGTCAATATACTAGATAAATATCATAAATATCCCCCTCCGGCAATATACAAGAACCATGCGCCCGCCTCGTTAGCAGGCGCATGCTGATGCGACATTGTCAAACTATAGAGACGGTCAGGATTGTCAGGGGCCCCCAGTCAGCTCTTTCTTTTTCGTACACTATATTTACCACGTTCTTCGGCGACTTGCAGACGCATACGCAGGTAGCGTAAGGCATCTTCTTTGTCCTCCCCCTCCAATTGCTGAAGGATATAGACACCTTCCTCGGTGAGTGGATCGGCTTTAGCCTTAGGAGGCAACAGACCTGCGGCGCGGAAGACTGCTTCGGACGGAAGCTTCAATGCGTGGGCGATCGCTTCGAGAGATTCGGGAGAGGGCCTCCTTTCTCTATTCAATATGCGGCTGATAATCCCTTTGTCTATTCCCGCTTTTCTGGCCAGCCCGGCAGGGCTCATGTTCCTGCTTTCTAATTGAGCGCCCAACCATTCGGAGAGATCAGTAGTTGCCATATGACAACATCTTAGCACGCAGGAAGATGCTGTGGAACATCTGGCGGTTGCCAATTGACAACCATTTCATATTTCTGTATACTCTGTATGCTTTGAGGTTGCCGCAAGGCAACGTGGTAGAGTTTGCAACCTGCCAAATTGGCTGCCAGCGGGGACTCGGGCCTGTGTAATGACTCTGGCGAGTTGTTCAGAACGTTTGGCGCTTGAGCGCCACGAGCGTCGCGCGGACACTGTCGCAGGCCGCGTTTTCCCATCCAAAGTTGGCAGAGATATTCAGAGGTGTCTGATGAGTATCCTGATCTTCATTATTGTCGCCGTCTTGGTTCTTGCGGCTGTAATCGGCATGGCAATTGTGTGGTGGAAGAGGAAGAAGAGGATGCCTCAATGTGCGTGCTTTGAGCTTATTGGCGATAACCCCAACTGCCCAATCGCCGACCATCAAATACAGTGCATGTCTAATAACGGGTCTGTAGCCAATCGTGGCCGAATTTGAGCGAGAATTAATGCACTGAGAAGAGGAACGAGTTTGCGGGTTGGCTGTAGGGATCGCTGCGGTGATTGAGGCGGAGGGCGAAATTGCTCATTGTTCGGCATGGATCTCCAGCCCAACTGTAGGCTGACCGCAGGCCTCCTTGTATTACCAATTACATATTGATGTGACCTGCGGTCACGAGTAGCGTGTCTGATCGATCTAGTGCCAGAATGCGGGAAAGAAGGTTCTGATCAATGTATCAATGGTGAGTGCAAGCACAAAGTAGTTGCTGAACACGCGGTTATGGACGAAGCAGACCGTCGAGAACCAGCGCGGCCAAATTGGATATCCGGCGGGCGGTTCGTTGGGCCGCGGCTTTGACATGCGCTGGATCGCCATCTGCGCGGGTTTGATCGCCATGAAAATCAACAACATAAACGGCGTGAAGAAATGCGTCACGAAGATCAGATAGAGAGTGATGACATAAGACAGCACAATCGCGGACATCGTGATGAAGCGTGCCGCCGATTCACCGAAGAGTACAGGCAGAGTTCTTACTTTCTTGACTTTATCTTCTTTGAGTTTGTCGGTGTGCTTGCCTAAATTAATGGTGACCACGTTCAGACCAATCGGGATGCTGGCGAGAATCACCGCCCAATCCCATAGACCGGTCAATACGAAATACACGCCGCCGATCATCATAGGTCCCCAGATGATAAAGATGGACAACTCGCCAATGCCAATGTACTTGAGAGGGTAAGTATAGAACAGCAAAATGAAAGCGCCAATTGCAAAGAACCAGACGGCAATGAGTGCAAAGTTTGTATAAAACAAAGCATACACGCCCGCAAGTGTAGCCAGCAATCCGCTGACGCCGAACCAGAGCAGGTGAGTGCGTTTATCTCAGAAGCCCTGCGCCAGCGGGTGCACGCCGTATTGCGTGCGGAAGTAGTTGTCCTTGTCAATGCCGCGGCTGAAATCTGTGTAATCGTTGAGCAGATTGTTTGTGCCATGCGCGATGAAGAGTCCCAGTGTGAGAATAACCCACATCAGAAAGTTGAATGGCTTGCCAGCGGAATGTAAATATTGCCAGGCAAATAGCCCGCCAATCAGACCAGAATACAGCGTGATTGTGCCGACCGCGGAACGCGTGGCAATAAACCACTTGGACAGGACATCCAGTGCGTCCCATTCCTTTTTGTCTTCTATCTTGATGAGTTGCGAAAGTGTTTTGCGCCACATGGCGAAAGTGGTGTTCATAATATTTGCTCCTCTTTTTTATTTTCTTTACAAATTCAACACTCGTCTTTGTAAGACGATATTCTATCGCAGAATAACGTTGTGAATTCAACTCGTAAGTGCAACGGATGAATGGTAGAACACCTCAAAGGGTGTTTTGCCTGCCCTAGCGGGCTAGGCCAGGAAAATGAAGGGATTTTCGCGGTCTGAAATTCAATCTTGACATCACTTGACTTGCCCTCAAGATGGATTGGCAAGGAAAAGGGGCCTTGGTGCACAGCAAAATTAGAGTCTTGTCGAATTAGAAAATTATTCTATAATTTGGCCAACTTTATCCGACTTAGAAAAGGAGAAGATCATGACCAAAAGAAATATTGTCCATGTTGAATTCTCGAGCAACAATCTGGAAGAATCCGGCAAGTTCTACCATGAACTTTTTGGCTGGAAGATCACGGCAGTACCGGAGATGAGCTATTCTCTGTGGGAAGCGGGGGATGGTTCGGGTGGAGGCTTCAATCCGCTTGGCGGATATACCAAACCGGGCGATGTGCTCGTGTATGTGGACAGTGATGATATCGAGGCCGATCTCAAGAAAGCCAAGTCACTTGGTGCGACAATCGTGCAGGAAAAGCACGAAATTCCGCAACAGGGTTGGTTTGGGATCTTCAAGGATAAAACCGGGAACATGGTTGCACTTTACACGGATATGCATCCGGCCTCCGGCAAGGAATAAAAACAAAGAGACGCTCCTTTTGGAGCGTCTCTTTGTTTTTATTCTTCAATGCTTGAAATGGATGAAAATCCGTCCGGAATTTTTATCGTCCTTCTCAACGCGATGATACAACTTTTTGATGTGTCCTTGATTCAAAAAGCGCAGGACTTTTTTCTTGAGTTGTCCACTGCCTTTACCGGGAATGATTTCAACCAATTCTATTCTTTTGTCAATCGCTTCTTCCATGATGCGATTTAATTCTGCGTCGATCCGATCGCCGCGATTGTAGATGTCGTGCAGATCAAGTTTGAGGTTTGCCATTATTTTTCTTTTTCGGGTGCGATAAAAATTCGAACGGTGGGTGTTGGTTTAATTTCATCAAACTTGCACCCGATTCGCCTACATACAACATTGTGAGTGAAGCAGTATCACATGCCAGCCGCTGAAAATGATCGAGCGGCAGGCCGAGATAATGTGCGATAGCCAGCTTGATTGGATCAGCATGGAAGACGCAGGCGATAATATCGCGCGGCTTGTATTTCGCACAGATCACATCCAGCGCGGACGTGATGCGGGTTTGCGTTTGCAGGAAACTTTCCCCGCCCGGATGCCCTGCCCGCGACGGCGTATTTTGCACGACTTTCCAATATTTGGTCAGTGCCAACTTGCGAATGGATTGCCCCTGCCATTTGCCGACATCTGATTCCAGCAAGCCCGGCTCTTGAATTATGTTCAGTTTACGCGCTTGAGCAATGGGCGCGGCGGTTTCCACGGCGCGCTCGAGTGGACTGGAATATATGGCCTTGATCGGCGTTTCTGCCAATGCCTTTCCCAACTCATCGGCCTGTTTCTGTCCCCGATCGTTCAGGTGGATGCCGGGCAATCGTCCCGCAAATCTGCCTTTCTTGGAGTAATCGTTTTCGCCGTGACGGATGAGTAATAAGATTGGCATGTTATTTGATGCGCCTTTTCATTTCGGTGATTTGTTCTTCGGAGAGATCGGGAATATTTTCATGCCGTTCGATGCCGAGCGCTTTTCGCTGCGCCTCGCGCCACATCTCTAATCTTGCGATCACTTGTGATTCGTAGCCTTCACCAGATGGCATGTAAAAATACGTTCCCAACAATCGTTTCGGTAAATATTGTTGTGGCGTGAAGTGACCTTCCTGTTCGTGCGGATAAACGTAATCTTTGCCTTGTCCCGTTGCGGCGGCGTCACGATTGCCATCTTGCAGATGTTTCGGAACGGAAACCTGCCCCTCATCCTGCAACTTCTTCATGGCTTTAAAGTATGCGCCCGCGCTGTTGGACTTCGGCGCGGTGGCGAGGTATAACGTCGCTTCGACGATGGGGTAAACGCCTTCGGGCAGGCCGATGAAGTCAAAGGCTTGCGCTGCAGATGATGCAACCACGAGTCCCATCGGATCGGCAAGGCCAATATCTTCACCGGCTAGAATGATCAAGCGGCGGATGATGAAGCGCGGATCTTCGCCCGCGTATAACATTTTCGCCAGCCAATACAAGGCCGCGTCCGGGTCTGAGCCGCGTACGGATTTGATGAATGCTGAAATCGTGTCATAGTGCGCATCGCCATCTTTATCGTATAAAACTGCGCGACGCTGGATTGATTCTTGGGCGACATCGAGCGTAATGTGAATGGCCCCATCTTTAGCGGGCGCGGTGGATTCAACTGCCAGTTCGATGGCGTTTAACGCGTTGCGCGCGTCGCCGCTGGCAACTTCTATTAAATGGGAGCGGGCCGCAGGGTCCAGAATGACGCGCTTGTTCCCGTAGCCGCGTTCCTTATCCGCAAGCGCACGGTCAATCAGGATGCCGGTCTCTTCCTGATTCAGATTCCTCAATTGAAAGACGCGCGAACGCGAGATCAAAGCCTTGATGACTTCGAAGTATGGATTCTCGGTTGTCGCACCAATGAGGGTCACGGCTCCGTTCTCAACGTGGGGCAGGAGCGCGTCTTGTTGGGCCTTGTTCCAGCGGTGGACTTCGTCCATAAAAAGAATCGTGCGCTCGCCATGCAGGCGCCGACGTTCAAGTGCGGCTTCGACGACCTCGCGCAGTTCGGCTTTGCCCGCCAGAATGGCGGAGATCGTGACGAAATGACTCTTGGTGGTGTTGGCGATGACCTGCGCCAGCGTGGTCTTGCCGGTGCCGGGAGGTCCCCATAAAAGAATGGATGAAAAGAGTCGGTCAGCTTCGATGGCGCGGCGCAGAAGTTTGCCTTCGCCAACGATGTGCTCCTGGCCGATATATTCGTCGAGCGTGCGTGGCCGCATACGCGCGGCCAGTGGCGCTTCGGATTTCATGCGTTCCTGCATGGCGTGATCGAACAGACCGGTCATGGGATGATTATACTGCCCATGCAATAAATAGGCCCGTCTTGTATTTAACCCAAGCTGCCGCCTTCAAATTTCGAAAGCTATTTCCCCGAAAACCCTCAATGCAAAGCCGCCAAGCTTTTTGTTACTCTTTCCCGAAGGACATCGGGATGATGTGCGACCTTGCGACTTCGCGTTGAATCATTGGCGGTGGGCGGCAACCTGGCGAGCAATTGAGGTTACGCGTTGGGAGTTTCTTGTTTTGTATGGCTGTGTGATTGATTGACGATATAAATTCCAGCCAGCGCGACCAGTCCGCCGAAGATTTGAGTCAGGTTAGGAATTTCATTCAGCAAGGGAATGGCGAGGATGGCCGTCATAATGGGCTGTCCGATCAGAGTCGGTGAGACAACACGGGCGGGCAAATGACCGAGAGCATACGAGATCGAAATGTAGCCGATGGTTTGCGAGATGATGGCAGTGGCAAGGAAGATGAGCCATGTCTGTGCGTCATAGCCCGTCAGCGCATTGCGAAGAAGAAGATTGATGAAGAGCATTGCAATCGTTGATGCAACGCCTGCCAGCCAGGTATAGCGAAGCGGGTCAATATGCTGGCGGCCGCGTTGCGTCGAGAGCATGTAGGATGCGTAAAATATCGCCGCTGTGCTTGCCATCAAATCACCGATACCTAGACGCGGGTGAAGCAGAAAGTCGCTGCCCATGATCAAAGCTGCGCCTGTTAAGGCGAGTGCAAGGCCGAGCCCAAAAATGCCGGACAATTTTTCGCGAAAGATCAGCCATGCTCCCAGCGCAACCCATAGCGGAGCGGTGTTGCCAAGCAAGGTTGCATTGGCGGCTGTGGTGTAAGCCAGCGATGAATTCCAAAATGAAAAATCGCCAGCAGTGAAAATGCCGGCCAGAATGGGGAATATCAAAATGGAATGTGGGATTGCCGGCTCGCTGTGCTGGCGTTGAACAAAAAATGGCGTCAGAAACAGAGTGGAAAAAAACAGACGATAGAAACCGGTGATAGGTCCGGGAGCGTGCGCCCAGCGCACAAACATCGCGGACAAGCTTAGAGATACTATCCCCACACCAAGTGCGATGTATGGAGGCCATTTGGAATTTTTCATGAGCGGATTTTATCATGCCGACAAGAGCGCCGGGATCTCACTCAATGTGGATACAACCGCGTTGGGCCGGATCTCGTGTCGGGTCACGGTTTTCTGGACTCGGCGCGTAACCCAGATGCTGTTCATCCCAACCTGCCGCGCGCCGACGATATCTGCGTCAAATGTGTCGCCGATCATCACGGCTTGCTCTGGCGGAACTTGGAAGTGGTCTAAAGCGGCATGGAAGATGCCCGGATGTGGTTTGCGTTTGCCAAATGCGGCAGATGAAATGATGTATTCAAAATAAGAGCGGACGTTCGCTTTATCAATCAGGGTATATGTGTTCTCGTCGTCTGCGCCGTTGGAGACAATGCCAAGGCGAAAGCCGCGTTGTTTAAGCGCCTGCAAAGCGGGCAAGGCGTCATCTTCTGCGAACCAGTTCGCCTGTGTGATTCTGTACATTGAATGGAGCGCAGCGCGCAGTTCTTCTTCAGGGAGATGGATGTTGTTTTTGGTTAGCAACTCTTGGAGAATATTTCCCATACCTGGTTCTTCGAGATCGTTCTCGCGCAGTTTATAGTAAAGGTTAAATAGAGTTTTATGCCTGCCGTAGAGTTCGCGCGGCGTAGACTTCACGCCGTAACTTTGTAATGAGTTCCACAAGGCTTTGTCGGCGCGCAGATATAGAGTTTCCCAGGGTTCTTTATCATAGATTAGGGTATTGCCAAGGTCGAAGAGAACGGCGCGGATTGGCTTATTCATGCGGAAAAGCGCGGGCGTGTATAAAGATAAATAAGGGCCGCGCCCAGCACGAGGGCGGGAAGAACGATGAGTCCGGCCTCAGGGCCGAACGCGCCGCCCGTCCAAATCTCCGAGCCGGTGATTTTGATATAAGTCAGTGGATAAATATCCAAGCCTGAAACCGGAAAGCCAAAGACAACGCCCTCGAAGAAATTCCAGCCAATGTGCAGACCGATGGAGAGCCAAAGTTGTTTGGTGCGGACGTAACCATACGCGAGGAATAATCCCGCAAAGAATATGCCCACCGCGCTGACCCACGTGGCATTGGGATTGCCGAGATGGAGGAGACCGAAGACGCTGGATGAGATGATGACGCCCCAAAAGAGATTGGTGCCGCTGGCGATGGTTTGAAGGTGGTAGCCGCGGCTGAGCAATTCTTCATTCCAGCCGACGAAGATGAAGATAACCAGGAAGGCCACAGTGTTTGCGATGACATTGAAGATGGATTCGGTTTGCCAGGCGAAGGACTCGAATTTCGACCAGCCCAGCAAGAGCATGGCCGCGAAGATCGTTCCCATCATAACGAATGTGATCCCGATGCCTATTAGAATGTCCCAGAGTATTTGGATGTTAAGGGTCAGTCCAAGGCTCGAAATGGATCTTTTGTCCAGCAGACGTCTCACAATAAAGATTGAGCCCGTAAAAATCAGAAGTTCGCCGATTTGATTTAAGAGAAAGTTGCCGAGCCGGAGACCAAGTGTAGTGGCACTCGCAAACACAGCTATCCCGATCGGGATGCTTAGAATGAACATCAAAATAGTTTGAATCAACAGCCGCCAGCCGGCACGAAGACGAGGTTCGTCGGGAGAAAGGAAGATGGTGGCGAGAAAGGAGCGTTTTGGTGGAGTTTGAGTTTCGGTCATAAGAATTATCAGTTGAGAGTCGAGAGTCATTAGTGGGCGTGACGGTCGGGTTGGACTCGATTGAGCAGACCGTAAAGCATTCGTGTTATTTCCGTTGGTTCCCCAGTGAGTTTATCGTAATCTGCTTGTTTGGTGTAGTTGATTTGCAAACAGATGGTCAATTGAGTTTCAAGTTCTGCGGCAGACCCGAGCGCGATGTCCATAAAATTTGCGAACTGAAGTTTTGTGTTTCGCGCATGTCCTTCCGCAATGTTCGATGGAATTGAAACCGCCGCGCGGCGAATCTGGGAAGTGAGTCCATAGGTTTCTTCCCGCGGGAATTCTTTGGTGACTTTGTAAATCTCAACCGCTAATGCGAGAGATCTTTGCCAGACGGTCAAGTCTTTGAACCCGCGAATCTTTTTGGCTTCTTCCATGTTTTACTCCCGACTCTCTACTCTCTACTAACGACTCTTTTATCCGCCTTTGAGATAGATACCCGATGGATCAAGTTCTTCGCGCAGGATTTTTAATTCTTTCTCTGTAACTGGCTCGGTGGTTTTTAATTTCAGCGCGACTTTTAAATCCCAGCCGGTATTCTCTTTGGCCTGCTCAGCTGTTTTGCCAGGATGAAGTGCGGTCAGGATTAATTCTCCACTTTCGTCCGGCTCCATGAAACCTATATCGGTTACGACGCCGACCATGCCTGCGCCGCGCACGCCGGTTGCTTCGCGTTCTTTGCGGCCAGTTAAGAATCCGGCCGAGGTCATAAAATCCACTTTTTCAGGGAAGCGTCGCTTTTGATGCGGCGTCATCAAATAACAACGGTTGGCCCATGCGGCAATCTCCTGTGAGCCGCCAGAGCCGGGCAGACGCGTCTTGGGATGATTGTAGTCATTGCCGATGACGGTGGCGTTGATGTTCCCAAACTTGTCAATTTGCGCGCCACCCATGAAACCTACATCTACGTTGCCGCGTTGCAGGTAGTTCGCAAAAATATCATACATGCTCACCACCGATAGCGAGTCACTCACCAGCGTGGGGTCACCGATGGAGAGCGGCAAACGCGCGGGTTCCGCGCCGATTACGCCCGCTTCGTAGATCATGACCAGGTTTGGCGCGTGTGTCCGCTTGGCGAGATTGCAAGCCAGGTTGGGTTGTCCTACGCCGACAAAGACCACGTCGCCATCTTTGAGCAGGCGCGCGGCGTTGACGATCATCAACTCGGCGGAGGAATAGGTAGGTTCGATCATTTTGGTCTCCTTGTGTAAAAGACTGCGGAAATCTTCTTTGAATTTATTTCAGGACTTGGTATCTTTTCAGAGACTTTTAAACTCTGAGATGATATTGACAACTTCCTGTGGTTGTTCGAGAGCGACAAGATGCGTGGCTCTCTCGATCGTGTCCACGCGAATCGACGGGTTGAGTCGCGTGACTTTGCGTGCTGTGCTTTCCCAGAACGTATCCGTTTCCGCACCGCGAATGATCAACGTGGGGATTTCAAGTTGGGTAATCCCTTGCCATAAATCCCAATCGCGCCAGATGCTGGCATAGTATACGTGCGATTCCCATTCCGGGCTATATATCAATTCATAGCCACCGTTTGCCTTGGGGCGTGTAATTCCTTCGATGTAGGCACGTAACGCCTCGTCACCCATGTATTTGAAAGTGGGAACCTTCCGGTATCTTTTGAACAAAAGATCAAGGTCGTCAAATTCACGGCGGCGATTTATCGCGGACATAATATGCGGATGAAGAAGATGCGCGAACTTGAAGGCGAGTGCGATATTCCAGAGCGCGATGAAGGACGGTGGGAGCAAAACAGGGTCAAGAAGAATGAGACGTTGGAATCTTTGCGGTTGGCGCAGTGCGGCTCTCAAAGCGGCAATCCCGCCCATTGAATGGCCGATGACAATTGTTGGCGCGCCCGATTCGTTTTCATCCCAAAAACGGATCAGATCATCGCTGAGGAGAGTCCAATCGCGCATGTCCTCTGGCTGACTATCCTCCCACAATGGACGCTGAAGCATGGCTGTGACATGGTTGCTCTTTACAAGCTGCGTAAGCAACGGACGATAACACGCGGGCGGATAACCATTGGCATGTAAAAATAATAAGTTGGGACCTTCGCCGCCAAAATCCTGCGATGGAATGTGTGATGTGGGCATAATGCTCCGCTTGGACTACATGGGTGTAGTTGCTGTGTTGTCCAATGTAGTTGTACATTGTGCCAGAAGTTATGCGTACAATCAAGGGAATATGTTTGTCTCTATTTTCCCCAAACACAGAACGTCCCGCAGGTTTGAGCGAATCCCCAGCGTTTTAGCAGGAAACCCTTCGACACTCCGTTCGGTCGCAGGACAACGCCTACGGGACGGTGCGCAATATCAATTGTTAAGCCGCCACAATTTTCGCCAACTCATCCGCCATGCGAAGATATTTTTCGTGAATATCCTCTCCTGTTTCCTCATGTTCGATACGGTTAAAATCCGCCATTATCTGTTGATGTTGCCCTATGGGAATAACGTTATCAGCCGTTGGAAAGAGTATATTGTCCTCCTTCTGGATGTGCTCGCGTAACAGCGTTACATAATCCAGAGCATTTTGGATAACCTGAGACATGGCTGTACTGTCTCCTGCCTGAACTCGCTCTACGCCTACTCTCATACCGCGTGTGAGACGGCGTCCCTCTTCATGTTCGGCTAACATCATCGCTACTGGTCCCGCGTCTTGCGGCATCCCGTTCGCTTCCAGTGAGGCAAAGAGAACCCCTTCTTCCTTTTTGTGATGACATCCATCGGCAAAGTTCTTGATGAAATCAGCCGCCTTGAGGAAGAAATCCATTGGAATCACTTGACCCGCCGAGAGCCGGTTTGCAGCTATCTCCAGCGAGTCTAATATCCTTTCTATTGCACGATGTTCTTCCATCAAGATGTCTGTAGCTTGCATAGAATCTATTCCTTAGGACTGTTACCTGCGCGGTTTATTGCCCTGCAGACTTTTGAATCTGCTCGACGACCATATCTCCCATTTGGGTGGTGCTGATGCCGCTGCGCGCGTCGGCAGATTTGATCTGTCCGCTGGAAAGCAAATATGCCACGCTGTCTTCAATGCGCTTTGATGCGGTTTTCTCGCCGAGGTAATCCATCATCATGCTGACTGCCATGATCGCGCCAAGCGGACAGGCGATGTTTTGTCCCGCAATATCTGGTGCGGAACCGTGAATCGACTCGAACATAGAGGTTTTGCCCGGATGTATATTACCAGATGCAGCAAGACCGATTCCGCCTTGCAGGATGGAACCGAGGTCAGTGATGATATCGCCGTAGAGATTAGTGGTTACAACCACATCATATTTCTCCGGCTGTTGGATCATCAACATGGTGAACGCATCCACGTAAGCGTGATCCTGTTTGATGTCGGAATATTCCCTGCCGACTTCGGCGAAGGTGCGCGTCCAGATTTCCTGCGGGCGGATGGCGTTGGCTTTATCCACCATGGTCAAATGACCGGGGCGATTGCGTTCGGCGGCGCGCGAACGCGCCAGCTCGAATCCATAACGGATGGCGCGCTCCACGCCTTTGCGCGTGTAGACGCTCGTCGAGGTCGCCACTTCATCCGGCGTGCCTTTCTTCAGGATGCCGCCGATCTGGCAATATTCACCTTCTGTATTTTCGCGCACGACAGTGAAATCAATATCATCGGGACCTTTGCCTTTGAGCGGGCAAAGCGCCTCAGCGTAGAGTTTGATGGGGCGCAGGTTAATATAGAGGTCAAGCCCGAAGCGCAAACCGAGAATGACCGAGCGTTCGACCAATCCCACTTCAACATCCGGGTGACCGATCGCGCCGAGAAAAACCGCGTCCAAGGTGCGCCATTCGTCGAGTACTTTGTCGGGAACAAGTTCCTTTGTCTTGAGATAATACGCGCCAGAATAAGGATATTCGACAAAGTTGCAATCGAAACCGCCGCCGCTCATTACCGCCCGTAAAACTTTCAAGCCTTCCGCCACAACATCCGGGCCAATACCGTCCCCGCCGATAACGCCGATGTTATATGTTTTCATTGATCTTCTCCGTTTATGTCATTGCGAGGAGATTGCTTCGTCGCAAAGAGCAAGAGCGCTCCTCGCAACGACATAGTGTTAATTTAATTTCTCTGCGAGCCGCTCTTCTGCATAAGCGAGCAAGCCGCCCACGTCAATGATGCGGCGCAGGAAATCGGGGAAGGGCACGGCCTGGAATTGCGCGCCCGTTGTCAGGTTGCGAATGATGCCCGCGGCCGGCTCGACCTCGATCTCATCACCTTCGCTGATTCCATCCACCGCCTGCGGGCATTCAAGGATAGGCAGGCCAATATTGATGGCGTTGCGGAAGAAGATGCGGGCAAAGGACTTGGCGATGACAGCGGAGACTCCTGCGGCTTTGATCGTAAGAGGAGCGACCTCACGCGACGAGCCACAGCCGAAATTTGAATCAGCGACAATGAGATCGCCGCGCCTCATCTTTTTGACGAAATTCGCGTCGGCGTCTTCCATGCAATAGAGGGCTAGTTCGCGCGGATCGGCGGTGTTGCAACGGCGCGCGGGGATGATGGCGTCGGTATCCACGTTCCTGCCAAACTTCCACGCGTGACCGTGAATACGCACGCGCTCGCGCAGGTAATCCTTTTGCACGGGTCCGCCGGCGTGGCGCGGCAGAATATCGAAGAACAACACGCGGTCCGGGTGGGCGTAATCAGGCAGGCGCGCTTCGGCAAAGGCAAGTACTTCTTGTGTGGTGAGTTTTGCCCGTTCTTCCGGCATAATGCACGCGCAGGTTAACTCGCCGAGGATTAGATCCGGCACGCCCACCACTGCCGCGTCTTTGACACCCGGAAGCGAACGCAGGACCATTTCAATATTGCCGGGATAGATCTTGAACCCACCGCGTATGATGACTTCATCCTTGCGCCCGACGATGCGAACAGGACCGTCCGCGTCGACAACCGCGAGGTCGCCTGTATGCAGCCAGCCTTCCTTATCTAAAACCTGCGCGCTGGCTTCGGGGTTTTCCCAATATCCCGTCATGACGTTGTAACCGCGCACGCATAGTTCGCCTTCTTCGCCATACGGCAGGGACTCGCCTTCCGCGTTGATCACCTTCAATTCGATATCATCCAATGGGGTTCCGACTGTTTCGGTTGCGGTGATGGGGCCGTCTTCGAGTTGGGTCATTGTGACGGCGGGCGAGGCTTCGGTTAAGCCGTAACCGATCAATAATTTGAAATCCATTTCTTCGCGGGCACGTAGCACCAGTTCCGCAGGACAGGGCGCGCCCGCCATGACGCCCGTGCGAAGAGTCGTGCAGGCGGAAGCGTGAAAGTTCGCATGATTTAATTCCAGCGCGAACATGGTCGGCACGCCAGAGAGCACGGTAACGCCGGTCTCTTTGACCAGCCTCAAGGCTTCGCTGGGGCGATAATGTGGCATACAAACCAATTGCGCACCCGAGACCGCGCAGGCAAGCGCGATGGCGGTAATGCCGAACGTATTGGAAAACGGGATCGCGCCGAGGAAAATATCCTCTGCCGTGCAATTCATCCGCGATGCGATATCTGCCGCGTTGTGCACGAGTCCGCCATGAGTCAATATTGCGCCGCGCGGTTCGCCCGAACTGCCCAGTGAATAGATGATCGCGGCCGCGTCGCGCGGTTTTGCGATGGCGGGCACGAGAGGCGCAGTATCCTTCAACAGGCTGTCCCAGGAAATGACGCCGTCTTTTTTCTGTGCTTTGGATGCGGAAGTGGAGATTACAAAATGCAATTCAGGCAGATTGGCGCGCATGCCCAATGCCATATCAAGATGATCCGTTCCATTGAATTGTTTTGGATCTGAAAAAGTGATCAACGCTTTCGGTTTTGTTTTTGCAAGGCGAGCAAGCGCGTCGGCGCGGTCGCGTCGTACATTGACCGGCACAAGGATCAAACCCGCTTTGGCGGCGGCAAAGATCGTAATCACGTACACGGGTATGTTGGGCAGGATGACCGCCAATCGGTCACCGGGTTCGAGTCCCAGCCCGCGTAATCCCGCGGCGAGCGAGCAAGCCTGGAGTTCTACTTCCGCATAAGACCAACGTTCTCCATTCAGACGCAAAAAAGTCTGATTGGAGAAACGCGTTGCTTGAATGCTTAACAGTTCGCCAATGGTTGTATTGTGAAAGGTTTCGTATGTCATGGGTTACTCTCTCTTTTTACAGACCCTAAAGGTTTTCAAAACCTTTAGGGTCGTAATGTTTTACAAATCCGCTGGTGAAATAATTCTTCCGGCGACAGCGGATGCGGCAGCGATATAAGGATTCGCAAGATACACTTCGCTTGCAATATGTCCCATGCGCCCGCGGAAGTTGCGGTTGCTGGTGGAAACGCAGCGCTCCCCGGCGGCAAGCACACCCATGTGTCCACCGAGACATGGCCCGCAAGTTGGAGTACTGACCGAACATTCGGCTTCGATGAAGATATCTAGCAAGCCTTCGTGCAACGCATCCAAATAGACCTTTTGCGAGCCGGGGATGATCACCGCGCGAACTCGCGGGTGTATCTTGCGTCCTTTGAGGATTTCCGCCGCGGCGCGCAGGTCCTCGATGTTGCCATTGGTGCACATGCCA
>Ga0172370_10001712_pt1 | contig 32943 bp, 25 predicted proteins | sample LakKiv5m_FD_114538 | JGI IMG/M metagenome (GOLD analysis project Ga0172370, IMG submission 114538) | Freshwater microbial communities from Kabuno Bay, South-Kivu, Congo - kab_022012_11.5m | ecosystem: Environmental > Aquatic > Freshwater > Lake | place: Democratic Republic of the Congo...
AACCCATTTTATTAAATTTGATTCAGAAGGATTGAATAATGGAATCTATCTTTATTCGATCAGCATAAACGGAAATATTAGCGATTCAAGGAAAATGACAATAATGAAATAGGATTGGAAGGTAAAAATATTGTAGCAATATTCATCCCACCTTTATCAATGGTTAATGCAAGCCATAAAAAGAAGGGTTGGTTATTTCTGCCCAAAAAGTTTTTCAGAAAAAATCCGGTTACCTGCAATTTTACGGGCACCGGATTTCTTTGTTCCTTCCTCAAAACTCAAATCAGGATGAACTTACTTTTTCCTTGCGGCTTTTACCTCTTCCAAAGTCACCACACCGCCTTTGTTTCCCCAACTGTTCAGGACGTAGTTTACAACATCCACAACTTCCTGGTCGGTAAGCGGAACAACAGTCATGATGCCTCCGGGATAATCCATTCCGTTAACTTTTAATGGTTTCTTCGACCCATATATTGTTTGCTGGATTGCCCGGTTTTTGTCGGCCAGCAAATAATCAGATTTTGCCAGTGGAGGAAATACCCCTGGTACCCCTACCCCTGTAGCCTGATGACAGGTAACGCAATTTCCTTTTCCGGTAAAAATGGCTTTGCCCGCTTCCATTGCCTTGGCTGGAACAACTTCCTGTTGCGGGACAAAATCATCACCTGAAGTAATGCGATCAGGTTTGGCCTGAATAAACAATAAAGCCATTACAAAAACGAAACTCAGTATGCTAAGTGCAACAACTAACTTATTCATAATAAATTATTTAAAGTGTTAATTTATAAATATTTAAATTACAACATTTCTTCGATACATCCGTATTTACCTTGAGTTTCTGGTCAGCGGGAGAGATAAAATGAATCCCTAATCCCAATCCTTTCAATACAAACCAAATTCCCAGGATAATGATAAAAACCGGGACAAATTGCCTGATCTTTTTCCTGACGGTTCTCGCAAAATAATTTCCCATCAGCGAAAGGCTTAACATCACGGGTATTGTTCCCAGCCCAAATATGGCCATATATAAAGCCCCTGTAAAAATGCTTGCCGAGGCAAGCGATAACCCGATGGCAACATAAACCGGTCCACATGGTAAAAGTCCGTTTAACAAACCAATCGAAAACAACGAAAAATTTGTTTTCTTTCCAAATAACAATCCAAGTCGGTTTTTGATTTTATCGACCCAAAAAAAAGCAGGCGATTTTGATGCAAATGATTTAAAAAGCAATGGAAACAATACCGACAGGATCATGATAGCACCAATTGATATCGAAAGCCACTGCTGAAAGCCGGCAAATTTAAAACCCCGGCCCAGCAAACCAAATACCGCACCCATCAATGAGTAAGTAACGATACGTCCCAGATTATAAATGATGCTGCCCAGGCTTCGCTGCGCCCAGCCATTATTTTTTAATGGCAGTGAAACAGCAATCGGTCCACACATTCCGGCGCAATGAAAGCCGGTAAGCAAGCCAAAAACGATGGCGGCAATAAAAAAATCTGGTGTCATTAATATTATTTTATATGTACATCCTGTTCAAAAAAATAAGGAATTCCTTCGTGGGTCCAGTCGACCTTTACCGTGTATTTTCCTTTATCCAGACTGGTTGTGGGAATTTGCTGAAATCCTTTCTCATCAAGCTTTATTTTAACGATTACATCCTTTCTAAAATCTGAAGGCCGGTAAAGGAGTATATCTCCCTGCACTCTGTCAAACCTGAAAAAGTGAGGAAAGTTTAGTTCAATTGCATCATTTATGTAGTCGATTTTAATGTTTTCCTTCAGAAGAAGACTGTTGTTCCGCTTATCGATCTGCGTTTGATGTTTGAGTTCCTGTGGGTAATAATCCTTGTAAACCAGGTTAATTTGCTGTTTCATGCTGATGTAAACCAACGAACCAATTCCAATTACGAAAAGAATGATGACGATGACTATTCCCGTTCCCCAGTTAAATTTCATTGCTTCTGCTCATTTAGGTATTTGGTACCGAATCAGTTTTCACCGACAAAGGTGACTTCAATTTTCTCGATTAATTTCTCTCCCGAAAACACCCCAAGCTTTATTGGAATTTCACCTTTTGCCCCGGATTCGGGGAGCACTACAAAGAACACATCTTCGGTTAATGCAGCTTCTTTAACTACCATTTTTCCCGAAGGCATTTGTATTTCGCCTTTGGGCGAAAGTAACCTGACGTCAAGAGTAAATTTTTCCCTCTTCTTATTGACAACTTTAATGTTGTACAAATTGCTGATCTGCCCACCGGGTTGCTTTTGGAAAAGTAAACCGGGTGTCCGTAAAATGGTCGTTTCCACATCGGCACGATTAAAAATCAGGAACAAGAGGAAAGTAAAAAGGGCAATCAATACGACAATGTAAGCCGCAAGACGTCCATTGAAACGCACTTTTTCCCCTGTGGAAATTCCATTTTCCGAATCAAAACGGATCAGGTCTTTTGGCTTCCCGATCCGTTCCATTGTATGGTTGCAGGCATCTATACAGGCCGTGCAGTTGATGCACTCGAGCTGTGTACCGTTCCTAATGTCGATTGCGGTCGGGCAAACCTCCACACAGGCTTTGCAGTCGATGCAGTCGCCTTTACCTAACTCACGTCTATTTTCGTCTTTCCGGTAAGCTCCCCGTGGTTCTCCTTTGTTATAATCGTAAGCCACCAAAATGGTATTAGCGTCGAGCAAAACACTTTGCAAACGCCCGTAAGGACACAGGATTACGCAAACCTGCTCCCTGAACCAGCTATAAACAAAAAGCAGGAATCCCGCCACAAGCAATATTCCAATAATGGCAGAACGGTTTTCGGAAAAAGGCTGTTCAGGTATTTTAAAAAGTTGTTTGGTGCCAATAAACCAGGAAAATAGGGTTGCCGAAATTATTAATGCAAGTGCTATAAAAATGATGAATTTAACAGACCTTTTCCATATTTTTTCACCATTCCATGTCTGTTTCTTAAGCTTGCGCTGTAAGGAGGCGTTTCCGTCGATAAAATATTCGATTTTCCGGAATAACATCTCCATAAAAATCGTTTGAGGGCAAGCCCACCCACACCACAACCTGCCTAATGTAACTGTAAACACCACAAGAAAAACTATTAGGGTCAGCATCATGATTGCAAAAAGGTATGTGTCCTGGGGCCAAAAAACTTGTCCAAACAAGATAAACCTCCTGTTGATGATATCGATAATAAAATATGGCTCTCCATGAAATCTGACAAACGGCATTAAAAAGAAAACCGCCAGCAAAAGCCAGGATACGACAAGGCGGTAATTATGCAATTTCCCGCCCGGCTTTTTTGGAAAAACATATTCCCGTCTCCCTTCACGGTTTATCGTAGCGATGCTGTCGCGGAAGGCTTCATCAAAACTGGTATCTTTTTCCATTTTATCGAAATCTACAAATTAGATTTATCAATTTTCCTGCTGGGTTTGAATTCCAATTTGCCCATCTATAGCTGGATAGGCACAATTATTCCATATTCAGGTTTCCGAATTAACGGGAAAGCAATGATTATTTATAAAAGAGATAACAACAAACTTATTCATTCCACTTTATTCCCCTGGGGCGGCTTGGGATTTGGAGGATTGCTCCCCTGTAGCTTTGTAAGAACAAAGCTTGCCACCTGTAATATTTGTTTTGGGCTGAGTTGATCTTTAAATGGAGTCATCCCTTTGGCAGCAACACCGTTTGTAATCACTCCAACAACATCCGTTATCGTTCCTTTTCCGTTGATCCAGTATTTATCGGTAAGGTTCGGGCCAATGGCATTGCCCTCACCAAATTTTCCGTGGCAGGTTGTACAGAGCTTGGTGTTAAAAATCACCTCTCCGGCAGCCAGATCCTGTGCATCGGTCAGGATGGCCATGGCAGCTTGCCCGTTGTTTTCCTTTTGATCGGCAACCTTTTTGTTAGCACTGAGCATAGCTTTCTGGTATTCTGCTTCCTGGAGGGCGTCGTTTCCCAGAAAATGGTAGTAAGCCACATAAATAACTGAGAATGCGACCGTGATATACCAAAAATACAGGAGCCATGGCGGGACGGCATTGTTCAATTCTTTGATGCCGTCGAAATCATAATCCAAAGGTTTGCCATCGTATTTTTCTTCTTTATAATTTTTCTCCATGATGAATTTCTTTAATATTAATGATGTCTTCAGTTTGATCAGCGTCATTACCAAGTGGCAGGTTTTCCATTTCCTTTATAAATCCTTTGTCGAGATGGATAATGAAATATGAGAGGAAGATGAAAAAAGTGATAAAAATCAGAATCCCAATAATCGGGAAAATAGACAACCCTTCTGTTTTTCCTAAATAATGACTTAAAATATTCATTTTAAATAGTTTTTATTCTACAAGTTCTCCTTGTGGCGATTTGGCAGGTTGAGGGTTCGTTCCCTGCAACTGCAAAACAAAATCTGCCAGCAGGTTGATCTGATCGGGAGTCAATACATTTTTCCAGGGTTGCATTCCCTTTTCCAATTTACCATTTGTAATGATCCTGATAATGTCGTCCCGCTGCCCGCCATTGAGCCAGAATTTATCGGTTAGGTTTGGCCCGATTGCATTTCCTTCGCCATGCTTGCCATGACAAACGATGCAATTTTTAGTGAAGAGTATTTGAGCTTCAGAAGGAGGATTTTTGGCAACTTTTTGGTCTGTCTTTTCCGGATTTTCTTCTCCGGTAACGACAATCGGTGGTGCCGGTGGAGCAAGCGAAATATCCATTCCCAGCCTGTGAAGATATGCAATGAGTGCGATTATCTTTTTATCGGGAGCAATTTCGATACCCGCCGTTTTCAGATCCGTTGAAATTCCCTGGGCCTGCGTTAATAAAACCTGTTCGCTTTCTGTATCAAATCCTTCCGGATAAGGCACTCCAAGGGTTTGCATTACCCTTATTTTCGCCGGTGTAGATGCGATATCGATATCCTGGGTTGCCAACCATGGATATGGTGGCATGATGGATTGGGCATTCATCCCCTGGGGATTAATGAAATGGTTGTAATGCCAGGCGACAGGTTTGAACATCTTGCCTGAAACTACACCACCTCTTGCCAAATCCGGACCAATCCTGCGGGAACCCCAAAGGAAGGGATGATCATAAACAAATTCGCCGGCTTTCGAATATTCTCCATAACGTTCGGTTTCGGAACGGAAAGGCCGGACCATTTGTGAATGGCATTCCACGCAACCCTCTGAGATATAAACATCGCGACCCTGTAACTCAAGTGGCGTATAGGGTTTTACCGTAGCGATAGTAGGAATGTTTGACTTTACTACAAGCATCGGTATAATTTCAACAATGCCACCAATCAGGATGGCTATAAGTGCCAAAATGGTAAACAGCACCGGTTTTCTTTCCAACCATGAATGAACAGCCTCACCAAAAATTCGTTTAGGTGCTGCCTTTTCCAGCGGAGGTGCTGAAGTTTCTTCGTTATCAACACAATTACCTTGTAACGTAGTTTTATAAAGGTTTATAACCATCAGCACTGCTCCCGAAAAATAAAGCAAGCCGGCCAGGATCCTTGTGTAATACATGGGCATAAGCTGGGTAACTGTTTCAAGGAAATTCGGATAGGCCAGATAACCTTCCACATTAAATTCTTTCCACATCAGGCTTTGGGTAATGGCAGCCCAGTATAACGGAATGGCATAAAACAAAATCCCTGTAGTACCCAGCCAGAAATGGATGTTGGCCAACTTTTCCGAAAAAAGCTTTGTATTATAAATTTTTGGGATGAGCCAGTAAAACATGGCAAAAGTGAAAAATCCATTCCAGGCAAGCACGCCAATATGAACGTGGGCAATGGTCCAGTCGGTAAAATGGCTGATCGCATTAACATTTTTCAGCGAAAGCATAGGCCCTTCAAAAGTTGACATCCCATAAGCTGTAACCGCCACAACCATAAATTTAAGCATGGCTGTATCGCGTACTTTATCCCAGACTCCTCTCAAGGTAAGCAATCCGTTAACCATGCCTCCCCATGACGGGGCTATAAGCATAATCGAAAAAACCACACCTAAAGTCTGTGCCCAATCCGGCAGGGATTGGTATAACAAATGGTGAGGCCCGGCCCAGATATATATAAAAATAAGTGCCCAAAAGTGGAGAATCGACATGCGATAAGAATAAATTGGCCTGTTGGCGGCTTTTGGGAGAAAGTAATACATCAATCCCAGATAAGGTGTGGTGAGGAAAAAAGCAACTGCATTATGACCATACCACCATTGAACGAGCGCGTCCTGAACCCCTGCAAAAACCGAATAACTTTTCCACATCGAAACCGGAATTTCAAACGAATTTACTACGTGAAGCACGGCTACTGTAATGAAAGTTGCGATATAAAACCAAATGGCAACATACATGTGTTTTACCCGGCGCTTAATAATCGTTCCGATCATATTCCATCCAAATACCACCCAGATTAAAGTAATTGCAATATCAACCGGCCATTCCAGTTCGGCATATTCTTTTGAGGTGGTAATGCCCAGAACTAATGTAATTGCTGCTGCCACAATAATCAGCTGCCAACCCCAAAAATGTATCCAACTCAGTGTATCGTTGAACATTCTTGTCTTTAACAGCCGCTGCATCGAATAATATACTCCGCAGAAAATTGCGTTTCCGACAAATGCAAAAATGGCTGCATTCGTATGGAGAGGCCTCAGCCTCCCGAATGAGATGAATTCCAGATTGAAATTAAATAATGGAAACGCAAGCTGAAGTGCGATAAGCAACCCAACAAGTAAAGCCACAATTGCCCACAAAACGGTGGCGAAGGCAAAGTACCTTACTATTTTATTGTCGTAAGAAAAGTACTGATGTTCCATGTTCATTTATTTTTGTTAAACTTATTTGTGTGCTGATTTTATTGATCAGGAACTGTTGTTTCTTCGGGAGATTTATCAACGGTTGCAGCTGGTTCCGGAAGAATTTCATCATCAAAAAGCATTCTTACCGACGGTGTATAGTCGTCTTCAAACTGGCCGTTTTTAGCTGCCCATAAAAAAGCAATTAAAAAACCGGTGGCAACCAGTAGACTAATGATGATGAGACCAAAAAGTACAAACATAATTTAAGTATTAATTTACTTAATTAGCAAAAGTAAATAATTACTCATATTTTTCAGGATGAAATATTCCAATCTATGCAATTTGAAAATATTCCAAATAATCATATATCAGCTATTTTCGAAATACTAAATTAAACCTGGCTAATTTGCTAAATTTTCAGGCTTTTCATTGACATGAATGGGATTTCAATTTCATCAAAACCTGAGTATTGAACCGGAAATTTTTCTGTTCATCATGCCTCCCAAATGCTTCTTCAACAAGGAAACCAGAGACCTCATCCCAATAATCTATTTTAACTTGATTTTTGCAGCAATCCTTGTCGAAAATGTCACAAAAGCTACGACCGTAACCGAACTTAACGGCATTAGTATAGCTGCCAGTACAGGTGATAGTAAGCCTTGCACGGCAAAGGTCAACCCAACAATATTGTACACGACTGAAATACAATAACTGGCTTTTACAATGTTTAATGAAATCCTGGAAAACCGAATGAATCGGACCAGTTGGGCGAAATGGCCCGATTCAAGTATGGCATCGCATGCAGGTGAAAACTGGTAAATATCGTCGGCAATGGAAATGCCGACATCGCTGGCGTTGAGGGCGCCGGCATCGTTCAACCCATCTCCTATCATCAAAACATGCTTATTCCGGCTCTTTAAAATATTGATGTATTCCCGTTTATCGCCGGGCGATTGTCTGAAATGTAAACGTTCCTGGTTCAGGAATATCCGGCCGAGCTTTGGCTTTTCGGAATCGTTGTCGCCTGATAAAACATGTAATTCATATCCAGGCATCAGGCTGTCCACCATATTTTCAATTCCATCGCGATATTTACTTTCGATTGTGAAGCGTGCCTTAAATGCACCATCAATCGAAACAAACACCTCTGAAGCAGTCGTTTCGGCATAATCCCGGTCGTGTTCAATAAAAACCTTCGAACCAACTTTAACTTTCATTCCATCAACAATTCCCTTTATACCGGCCGAGGGTATTTCCATAAAATTTTCCACTTCATCAATGCTCCCGGCCTTCAGATAATCAAAAACTGCCATGCTTAACGGATGCGCCGATTGCCGTGCCAACGACTTTACAGCTATGGTTTCAGCAGGAGATAGCTTCCCATCAGTAAGGGATACATTTTTCGAACGGTTATGCGTAATGGTACCGGTCTTATCAAAGACCACCGTATCAATTCTTGTGATGCGCTCTACCACGCCGGTATTTTTCAAATAAAACCCTTTGTTTCCAAATATCCGCATAGTGGTTCCAAACGAAAAAGGCATCGACAGCGATATCGCACACGGGCAGGCAACTATTAAAACTGCAGTAAAGGCCACCAATGCTTTTGAAGGATCGGTGAAATACCAGTAAATGACAGTGACAGAAGCAATAAGTAAAACTGCTATTGTAAAGTTTTTACCAAGTTTATCGATAAGGGAACTTATCCCCGAATTGGTCTTACCGGTATCTGTATTTTGATTCCACAACTGGGTAAGCTGGCTCTGCGCAACATCTTTTATAATCACAAATTCGATTGCACTACCGATTTGCCTTCCTCCGGCAAGCAAAATATCACCGTTCTTTTTACTCACGGGCAGCGATTCTCCGGTAACAAAGGAGTAATCGATAAAGCCATGGCCTTTGTTCAAAACACCATCTGCCGGGATTAGTTCCTGATTTCTGATTAAAATCGTATCACCGGCAACGAGATTTTTCAATGGTGTACTTTCTTCACCCTTTTGCGTGATTTTTGTAACTGCCACGGGAAAATACGATTTATAGTCGCGGTCGAAGGCTAAGCTTTGGTATGTCTTGTCCTGGTACCACTTCCCAATTAATAAAAAAAACACAAATCCTGATAAGGAATCAAGGTAGCCCGGACCCGTAGCCGAAAGGATTTCATAATAACTCTGAGATGCAAGGGCAATAATTCCAAGGGTGATGGGTAAATCAATATTTATAATTTTATGCCTGAGGTTTTTAAATGCAGAAAGCCAGTAGCCACTACTGCTGTAAAGGAGAACAGGCAATGAAAGCAGGATATTGATCAACCCGAAAAATCCTTTGAAAACTGAGTCCAGTTGCCCGCTGATCGACAGATATTCGGGCATGCTTATCAGCATGATGTTTCCGAAGACAAAACCAGCTATCCCGATTTTTACCAGCAGGCTCGTATTCGTTTTTCGCTTTTCTTTTCCTTCGGTTTTATTGAGGGTAATTTGCGGAATATAATGGACAGAGGCCAATATTTCGACCAGTTTCCTGAGGGTGATCTCCTGATGATTGAAAGTGATTGAGACTTCTTTCCTGACAAAATTCACCAGCGAACTTTTAATTCCTTTATCGAGAAGATGGAGGTTTTCGAGCAGCCAGATGCAGGAGCTGCAATGGATGGAGGGAATGTACAAGGTGACCTTACTCATTTTGCCTTCCGAAAAATCGAGCATCTTGTACCTGATTTCCGGGTTATCCAGAAAAGCATATTTGTTGCTGTAATCCTGCTTTTCGACTTTTACACCCGGCGTACTTTCGATTTGATAATATTTATAAAGCTGGTTTTTGTTGAGAATCTGGTAAACTGTTTTGCACCCATGGCAACAAAAGTTCTGGTTTTCCCAGACCACTGGATATTTACTGCAATCTTCACCACAATGCACACATTTATCAGTATCCATGAAATCAAAAATATTTTTGCAAAGGAATCCAAATTTATTTGAAAATGCGGTAATGGGGAAATTTCAAATTTAAAAAACCAGATGCTATCTGACCTGTTACTTTAGTAGAGAGTCTTTATCAAACTCAAGCCAAATCGATTTCACGAAAACCTGTCTGGCACAATTTATACAAGTTTCTAAATTAGATCATAAGCCATCTCAGAATCAAAAATTTGTGAGTACTTGAAATTTTTACAGAAGCCTCTTTTCAGACATCATGATAATTATCATATTTTTCCGAATTAATTTATTCATACATTTACATCCTTAAATCAGCAAACTGAATTCATTTATAAAAGGGAAAATCATGAGAAATTTTGTATTGGTCTTCATTTTAGCGATTATTATTTCAGCCTGTGGTAATCAAACAGGTAAACAAGCAACGGCTGGTGATGCCGCCAAAACTGAGGCTATTGCTCCTGAAAACCTCCAGGTTATCGAAATTGCAGTTAATGGCATGACTTGCCAGGGTTGTGAACGTACGGTCCAGACTGCTGTTGGTAATCTGCCAGGGGTTCAGGAAGTAAAAGCCTCACACCTCGATTCGACAGCGATTGTAACCTTCGATAAAACAATAGTTACGTTCGGGCAAATGCAGACTGCCATCAACGAAAAAGGTTATGAAGCTTTGAGTTATCAGGTGGTGAGCCTTAAATAGCCGAATTTACAATTTACATTGAATATCTTTACTAAAACTGCATTTCATTTCCCCACATTTTGTATTGAGGATGAGCGACAAACAAAACATCATTAAAAAGATTTTCCTGTTTTACATTGATGGATTCAAAAATCTTAGCGGATGGGGAAAACAACTCTGGCTTATCATCCTGATAAAGCTATTTATCATGTTTGCCATCTTCAGGTTGTTGTTTTTTCCGGATTTTCTAAAAACCAATTTCAAAACCGACCGGGAACGCAGTAATTATGTAATCGAACAATTGACCGAACCAAATAATACTAACTAAATAATTTTTGTATGGAAAATTTCGACTTAACATTAATTGATTGGTCGAGGGGACAATTTGCCTTAACAGCAATGTTTCACTGGATTTTTGTTCCACTCACCCTGGGGCTGGCTTTTATCATAGCGATCATGGAATCGATCTATGTGAAAACCGGCGATGAGCAATGGAAAAAAATCACCAAATTCTGGGCTACCTTGTTCGGCATTAATTTCGCCATCGGGATAGCTACCGGGATCATCCTCGAATTTGAATTCGGCACAAACTGGTCGAACTATTCGTGGTTTGTAGGCGATATTTTTGGTGCTCCGCTTGCCATCGAAGGAATTATGGCATTTTTTATGGAATCGACTTTTATTGCTGTCATGTTTTTTGGATGGAATAAAGTGAGTAAAAAATTCCATTTGCTATCTACCTGGCTTGTAGCCATCGGTGCAAACCTTTCGGCCCTTTGGATTTTGGTTGCAAATGCCTGGATGCAGGATCCTGTTGGCATGGCTTTTAATCCGGATACGGCCAGAAACGAAATGGTAAGTTTTTGGGCTGTTTTATTTTCACCCGCAGCTATCAACAAATTTCTGCACACCATTTCGTCGGCTTATGTGCTTTCGGCAGTTTTCATGATTGGTGTTGCATCGTGGTACATTCTTAAAAACCGCGATGTCGTTTTTGCCAAGAAAAGCATCCTGGTTGCATCGGTTTTCGGCCTGATGGGTGCTCTTTTTATGGTCTGGACCGGTGACCAGTCTGCGCGTACCATTGCCCACGTTCAACCCATGAAGTTTGCCGCCATGGAAGCGCTTTGGGATGGTAAAACCAATGTGCCGCTTATTGCTTTGGGGATTTTGCAAAAACCGGCGCCTCCAAAATCACAGGGGACATACCAGGAAAAAGATTTTTATTTCAAGTTCGAGGTACCAAATGCACTTTCCTTCATGGCATTTCTTGACGTAAATGCTTACATTCCGGGAGTGAGGGATCTTGTAAATGGTTATACCGACGGCAATACCGGCAGGACAGAACCTTCGTATTACGATAAAATTGCCCTTGGGAAGGAAGCTATTACAGCTTTGAAAGACTATAAGGAGGCCGTTAACAATGGCGATGTTGAAAACGCAGCCCTGCTTCGGACTAAATTTGAAAATAAAGAATGGATGGACAAGACCTTTAAATATTTTGGTTATGGTTATTACGACAACAAGTCAGTAGCCGGCCTTATCCCGAGTATCCCAATCTCGTTTTATGCTTTCCGGATTATGGTCATGCTTTCCGGTCATTTTCTGGCATTGTTTATCGTGATGCTGATCTTTAGTCTCAAGAATAAACTCGAAAAAATGAAATGGCTTCTTTATGTTGCCATCTGGACTATTCCTTTGGTTTACCTGGCCAGCCAGGCAGGATGGATCCTTGCCGAAATGGGCCGTCAGCCCTGGGTTATTCAGGATTTAATGCCAACTTTGTCGGCAGTATCCAAACTCGATGCCAGCAGCGTTCAGATTACATTCTGGCTTTTTGCCATCACCTTTACTACTTTGCTCATTGCAGAGGTTAAAATTATGTTATCACAAATTAAAAAAGGAATAAAGGGAGGACACTGAAATGTTTGAATCATTATCACTACTTGCTTTGCAACAATACTGGTGGATAATCGTATCGTTACTCGCCAGCCTGCTGGTTTTCCTGTTTTTTGTACAGGGTGGACAAACTCTGATTTATACGCTTGGGAAAACTGAAACCGAAAGAAAAATGCTTGTAAATTCACTGGGTAGAAAATGGGAATTTACGTTTACAACGCTTGTAACTTTCGGCGGAGCTTTTTTTGCTTCGTTCCCCTTGTTTTATTCCACTAGTTTTGGTGGCGCCTACTGGGTCTGGATGGCTATACTTTTTGCTTTTGTAATCCAGGCGGTTTCGTACGAATATCGCACAAAGGCAAATAACTTCCTGGGACAGAAAACCTTTGAATGGTTTTTGATCATCAACGGGGCATTGGGGACAATTCTTGTTGGAGCCGCCGTTTCGACGTTTTTTACTGGTTCTGAATTTTCGGTAAATAAGTTAAACCTGACCAATATTTTCGGGTCAGGTTCAACAACCATATCAGCCTGGGAAGGGCCGGCACACGGACTTGAAGCCGTACTGAATGTGCAGAACGTAGCTTTGGGATTAGCTATCTTTTTCCTGGCACGCATCCTTGGCCTGCTTTATTTTATGAACGATATCGACGATGAAAATATCTTTTCCAGGTCGAAAAAACAACTTCTTATCAACACAGTGCCTTTTTTGCTTTTCTTCCTTTTATTTGTCGGTTTGTTGCTTTTAAAAGATGGTTTTGCTGTAATACCTGATTCGGCAAAGAATCCTTTACTTTGGAAAGTACAGATGGAACCCTACAAATATTTCAACAACCTGCTGGCCATGCCTCTTGTCCTGATCATGTTTTTGATTGGTGTCGTATCGGTATTGTGGTCAATCATTGGGACGCTCATCGGAAAATGCAAAAAAGGAATCTGGGCCGCCGGAGCAGGTACAGTTCTTACCGTTTTTTCGGTTTTTATGTTAGCAGGTTTTAACCATACTGCTTACTATCCTTCAACATTCGATTTGAACAGTTCGCTCACGATAATGAACAGCTCTTCGAGTAAATTTACACTAACTGCAATGAGTTATGTTTCGTTGCTTGTTCCGTTTGTGTTGGCTTATATCGTTTATGCCTGGCGGGCAATCAACAATAAAAAGATTGATATTGCCGAAATGCAGGAAGATCCTCATGCCTATTAATCTTATCATTAAAAACTGACAAACTATGTATTTTGGACAAATTTTATATTTCCTGAGCTGGCCGGTGTTGATTTTCGTAACCTACCGGCTTGTGCTACATTTTTTGAAAAAACTGAATAAAAAACTTGCCGAAGGTGACGGGCAATAACTCTAATTAAACGACATACCATCTGGAACAGAGAGATTATTTACTCCGACAGATTGACCAATTCGGACAAGTACTTGGTAAATTGCTATCCAACCTGACCCGACTTAACAGTCAGGGACAGGTTGGCGTTAGCATTGAAACGACAAATAAAATACTGAGAGCCCAACTGGACCTCGACATCGATGGTATGATCGAAATACCAACAGCAGAGTTTATCAAAATTCTCAGTGTTGATAAGAAAGTTAACAATGAAAGTTTAAACATCCTTGCCGAAATTTTTTTGGTAATCGCTGACAATGCAAGCCAACAGCAAAACCATAAAGGGAAAAACAAAAAACTCTATCTCAAATGCCTTGAAATTCTCGAATATCTCGAAAATACAGATACAACATATTTGTTCGACAGACATTCAAAAATTGAAAGGTTAAAGAAACTTTTATAAGAAATACAACGTTACAAGCAGGTGAAAATAATACGGCCGTTGTCGTTCAGGTTTTTTTGCTTTTAGGGTTCTAAGTACTGAAGGATTGTGCTTTTTTGGGAGTTAATTTAATTGTTGAGGATTAAACTGCGAACCAAATTTTCCGGTAAGTGATCTTTAATCTGAGAAATTTGAACGGTTCAGAAAACTAATTTATGGCTAAGCTTCAAGGTTTCGGCATCAAACACATTCTGATCATCGCTCTGGCATGTATTTTCCTGTTATATGTGGCGGCTTTTTTTTCAGACCGAACGTTACTGTTTCTGTTTAAAGATAAAATACGGGCTCACAAAACAAATAATATTGCACAACTCAAAAAAGCAAAACAAGTCTTTTCAGGTGTTGAACTTGATGTGGTATTTTTTAGCAGTAAAAACGATTTCGATGTAAATCACCCACCCGATAAGTCAATTGGTTTGTGGTTAACCAAATATTTCCGATCGCAGGAAAAACCAGCTGATTTCAATTACTGGCTTGATTTCAAGAATCTTGATGGGAACAACGAAGTACAATCAGCAAATAAGTTGGATTCGATTAGCAGCCTGTTTAAAATTAACAACAGCAACATTATTGTCGAGTCCATTCATCCGGAGTTTTTAAATTCGTTTCTGAATAAAGGGTTTCTCACTTCCTACTATCTTCCGGCAGGATTGAATGCTCTTGATCCAGATAGTTTGAATGTTGTACTAAAAAAAATATCGGGAAACATTGTTTCCTTCGGGAATCTTTATATCTCAGCCGAATATCTTGATTATCCAATTTTAAAAAAATATTTTCCGGATACCAAAAAACTTATCTGGTTTTCGACTTATGGTTCGATGAAGAAAGTTTCTGCACGGATATTGTTGTATGAAATATTATTGGATAAAAATGTTGATGTACTCCTGATTCCATTTGAAAGCTGAAATTTGAAATAAATGAAAGACCATCAACCGATAGATCATTGGCCGTCAGCAGCAGGAACTAAAATGAAAAGTATCAAACCGGTTCTTGCCGTTTTAAGGGAGATTTACCCTCCATATCTGGTGCTTTTGGTATTTATTCCTGTCTTTACAGGCTTTTTCATCGATTATGAATTATCTGACAGCAGAGACATAATCATCAATTTATTATGGATGCCTCTGTTTACCATTCCAAATATTTGGTTCAGGAAAAAAGTGATTTACCAGTTAACCTGTCTGGTATATTTCCTTGTTGGTTTGATCGGGATGAGTCACTGGATTATTTTAAAAGGACCTTTAACATTAACCAGCCTCTTAGTAATCTCAAATACCAATATTCAGGAGGCAATCGAATTTCTGGATTTAAAAGCTACTGTCGGATTGCTCATTTTGGTACCATATATTTATCTGTTTTATTTGTCGTTACACCATTATTTCCATTACCATCTATCAAAGATTGGCTCCTATCTCATTGGATTTATCTTGCTGGTCTCTTTTGGATTTATACTCGAAAATGCCATTCACGTAAGGTTAGTCAGAAAAGGAACCCCTCAAATCGTAAAAGTTACCTGTGCCTTTATCACACAAATAAATTTATTTGAGGAAGCCATGCAGGAAATTGCTCCCCATATTGTCGAAGCCAATACCACGTTCGACACCGGAGGACAGATTTTCGTATTAATCCTGGGAGAATCCTGCAACAGGAATCATATGTCGCTGTATCATTCACCCAGAAATACAACCCCAAAGTTAAAAAAGAGAAATGACATCATTGTGTTCAACAATGTCGTATCACCCTATTCGAACACATTGAATTCGGTGTTGTCGTTGTTTTCAAATTCCGGTCTTGAGCAAAAGATCGACTTTGGTACCAGTATCGACTTAATCGATGTTTTTCATTCAGCCGGATTTAAAACGTATTGGATTTCAAATCAATCTCCAATTGGAATATGGGATAATATGGTGACTGTTCTGGCAAAAAAATCCGACTATTTCAAATTTGTCAACACAACGAGCAATTCGTCATTTGAAGCAATATTGACAACTTCCTACGATTCGAAGATATTTGAACCTTTTATAAAGGCATTACATGAGAATGTCCCCAATAAATTTATCGTGTTACATCTCATGGGAAGTCATTCATCGTATTTAAAACGATATCCGCCGGCTTTCGATATTTTCAGGGGCTCCGACAGCAAGGAAGAAACCATTGCCGAATACGACAATTCGGTACTTTACAATGATTTTATTATTGATAGTTTGTTGAATATTATCAGTGCTGATGTCTCACTGAAAAACAACCAGCCTGCAACTGCCATTTATTTATCCGACCACGGCGAAAATGTTTATGATGAATCGGATCAGGTTGGCCACGACTATTCCAAAGAAATGCCAAAAGCGGATGTAGAAATCCCGTTCCTTGTCTGGCTTTCACCAACATTCGAAAAACTGGAACCCGGAAAAGCAATTACGATTAAATCAAACATAAATAAACCTTTCGTTTCTGACGACCTGTTTTATTCGGTTATAGATCTGAATGGAATCAAGGGTCCATATTTACTGGAAGATAAAAGCATATTTAGCTCAAAGTTTAACGACAGGCGAAAACGAATTTTAGAAGATGGAAAAGATTACGATGAAAAATAAACAACTGGCAATAATCTTTCCCCTGATAAAAATATGATGATGTACCCATTAAAAATGAACGAATCGGAGTTAAATGACTAACGAATTTTAAAAAATTCTTTAAGTAGTTTACTTCATTACTTCATCTTAAACCTTACTTTTGCAGGGTTTATAAACTAATAACAGAAATGAAAAAACTTTACATTCCGGTAATTGTAGCCTTATTGACGCTCGTTTCTTTGCCGGGACACAGCCAGAACTACAAAAACCTTACAACAGAAGATTTTACAAAACATCCTTACTGGATCGAAATGATGCAGGATGAAACGGTAAACTTTTACGATGTTCAAAAAGCTTTTAACACCTATTGGGAAAACCGCGAAATAACCAAAGGCAGTGGCTGGAAGCCTTTTAAGAGATGGGAATACATGATGAGTAGCCGTGTACTGCCCGATGGAACACGGCCTGCTGCTGATCGCGACTGGAATGAATATTATCAATATCTCCAGAAATATCCCGGGCAGAAATCTTCAGACGGAAACTGGGTAAACTTAGGGCCATACGCTATACCTTCGGGCAAAGGCTATAAAGGATTGGGAAGAATAAATGCCATTGGATTTCACCCTACTAACCCGCAAACTATTTTTATAGGTGCACCTGCCGGTGGACTTTGGGTAACTACTGATGGAGGAAACACGTGGAGCAGTGAAACCGATGTTTTGCCAACCCTGGGTGTATCAGCAATTTTAGTCGATCCCACCAATCCGGACGTGATGTACATTGGCACCGGTGACAGGGACGCTGGCGATGCACCCGGACTTGGAGTTATGAAAAGTTTCGACGGCGGACATACATGGGCCATGTCGAATAATGGGATGGGTTCACGAATCGTCGGGCGACTTCTCATGCATCCACAGGATCACAACGTCATTTTTGCTGCAACAAACGGTGGAATTTTCAAGACCACCGATGGTGGTGATCTCTGGGTGAGTAAAAAGTCGGGCGATTTTAAGGAGGTCGTTTTTAAAACCAATGATCCTTCAATTGCTTTTGCATCTGCATCCGGAAAATTCTACCGCTCAACAGATTCTGGGGAAACCTGGGGACAAATTACATCGGGTCTGCCAAACGGAGAAAGAGCCGTCATCGGAGTCTCACCTGCAAATCCTAATGTGGTTTACTTTTTAAATACAGCAGCCAGTGCCTTTTTGGGACTCTATCGTTCGAATGATGCCGGCTTAAATTTCCAGGAACAATCAACAACACCAAATATTATGAGCTGGGATTGCAACGGTGGTGATGGTGGACAAGCCTGGTACGACCTTGATATTGCCGTAAACCCGGATGATGCAAATATGATTTTTGCAGGTGGTGTAAATTGTTTCATATCCACCGACGGAGGGATAACCTGGCAGATCAGTTCGCATTGGTGGGGAGATTGCAGCGTTCCTTCGGTTCATGCCGACCTGCATGTACTCGAATATAATGCAGCTGATGGAAAATTATATGCCGGTAATGATGGGGGAATTTACTGGACCAGCAACAATGGATCAGCCTGGAATGAAATTACCAACGGGCTTGCCATCGGACAAGTCTATAAACTCGGTCAGAGTGCCACTGTAAAAGATAAAGTAATAAATGGTTATCAGGATAACGGCACTTCAACCTTCATTGGTAGTAACAATTGGGTGAATAACCTGGGTGGCGACGGAATGGAATGTGCAGTTGACATCCAGGATGCTAAATATAGTTATGGTACGCTTTATTATGGCGATATTTTCAGATTGACAAACAATACCAATGGTTTTAAAGTGGCCGGTGTTAACACTTTTGGTATTGATGAAAGTGGTGGCTGGATCACCCCGTTTATCATGCATGAAACAGTTGCTACAACCATGTTTGTGGGATATAAAAATGTTTGGAGATGCAAAAACATCAGGACCAACAACCCATCCTGGACAAAAATTTCGTATGATCTTGGAAATGTAAACAGTATCGATATGCGAGTTCTTGAACAATCGCCGGCAAATGTTGATATTTTGTATGCTGCCCGTGAAGATAAAAAATTATTCAGAACCGACAAATGTAACGCGCAATCTTCAACCTGGACTGACCTCTCGGCAAATCTTCCGGAGAACACATCTATTAATGACCTGGAAGCACATCCAACCAATGAAAACATCATATTTATGACCCAGGGTACAAATGTTTACAAATCAACCGACAAAGGTTCCTCCTGGGAAAGAATAACAAGCAACTTACCGAATGTAAGTAGAAACAGCATTGCTTATTACAAAAACAGCAACGAAGGACTGTATGTAGCCACCGATGTCGGGGTTTTCTATAAGGATGCCTATATGAGCGACTGGATCCTGTTCAGCAATGGTCTTCCTGCCAGTTCCAGAGTTACCGAAGTAGAAATATATTATGATACCACCAATCCTCAGAACGATGCTATTCGGGCTTCAACTTATGGGCGTGGCTTATGGAGTTCCGACATGTACCATTCTACGCCAACGGCTGATTTTTCGGCTGACCATACCACTGTACCGATTACCTGCCCGGTGACTTTTACCGATCATTCTCCTGGTGTTCCTACCTCCTGGCTCTGGACTTTTGAAGGAGGTAATCCGTCATCGAGTTCCTTACCTGGTCCTATCGAAGTTGTTTACGAAACCCCGGGCGTGTTTGATGTAACATTAACCATCACCAATGAATTTGGAAGTGACACAAAGTCCTTTAATAATATGATCACAGTAAGCAACGATATTGTTCCGGCGGTGTCATTCATATCCGATCAAAAAGTAGTCTGTACGGGTTCGTCAGTCAGATTTACCGATTTGAGCCAATATTGCCCGTTATCCTGGCACTGGTCTTTTAGTCCGGATGATGTTGTTTTTCTTGATGGAACATCTTCCGAAAGCCAACATCCGCTCGTTATGTTTCCGGGTAACTCAAATTACACGGTTTCGCTTACAGTATCAAACATAAATGGCGCTTCTACAGTTACTGAGGAAGATTACATTTTATCAGGAGGATACAAACTGCCTTTTTCAGAAAATTTCGAAACAGATAATTTTTCATCGAAAAACTGGACGATCGAAAATCCGGATGGATTGAAAACCTGGGAAATTGCGGAACCAAACTATACACCTGACGGAACAAAAACCGCTTTTATAAATTTCCACGATTATTATAAATGCGGTGAGCGCGACAGGTTGATAAGTCCTCCAATAAATTTTGAAGGTGAGACAAACTCAATATTAACCTTTAAATACGCCTATGCTCAACGCTTTAATCAAAAAGACTCGCTGATAGTTTACCTTTCGGATGACTGTGGTGAAAACTGGAACCGGATTTATTGGAATGGCCCGGACGGAAACGGGATATTTGAAACTGCCCTGCCTACTTCATCCTATTTCGATCCAGCAACATCAGCCGACTGGTGCGGCGAAGGTTATGGTGCCAATTGCGTTACCTTACCTATTAGTCTAACTACAGCCAACGCAAGGCTGATGTTCGAATCGTTTAATAAATATGGCAATAACCTTTATGTTGACGAAATTGCCGTGTCAACAGTTACCGGTACCGGTAATGGGGAAATAAAAAACCAGGGAAAAGATGTCGAACTTTTCCCGAACCCATCAGGTGGAATATTTACCCTACTGTTCAATACCTCATCATCAAGTGTAAGTATTGTAATTACGGATATCCAGGGCAAAGGCCTTTTTACAAGAAATCTCAGGTACTGTGAAAATGGCCAGAATGAAGTATTCGATATTTCTGCATATCCCGAAGGGCCTTACATCATTCATATTCAAGGTGATAAAATTATTAAAACAAACATTATCTTAAAACAGTAATTCAGTTTGGTCCTGCCAGAAGAACCTGTTACCACAAAAATGGTAGCAGGTTTTTTTTACCAATCCTTTAGCCAGCAAATGCTGCCCGATAGAATTGAACCTGATCATTTTTTTTCCTAGATTACAATTTAGGTACAGTTACAATCGATGACAAAATTTTTCCAGTCAGGCAACAATAAATCTCTGTTTAAAAATTTTTTAAAACCAATATCGACAGGCATTTTATCCAAACTACCGATAAAATTAAATTATGCATGTTGGCGACGATTCATATTTTTTTTCTTGTCTAAAAGACTACTATCATCAATGTTTGTGAGTAGATGACCAACTACTTGTTGAGATGCTATTAATGGAACAGGAGTAACATTACTATTCGCAAAATTAAAGGCAATATCAATATACTGTGTTAAAATGAAGTAACTTGCGCTAAGTGTTTGATTACTCGAAATCTTATTCTAGTTGTTGTCAAAATATCCTTGAACTTACCTTTATTTAATGTTCCTAACTAGATCAAAAAAGTAATCTTTTATAACATTTTTTTGAATTATTAAAATTATTAGTTAATATTGCATTTATTTTTGTCATTTTAATGCAAATTCAATAAAATCAAGAGATGTGCGTAATTTAATGGATAATAAATATTTAACTAAACCTGAAATCATATGAAAGCTTTTTCCAAATTTCTTTTATTTAGCATGTTGGTGTTGCTTACATCGTCAATCGTTGCACAGCAGGCACTTGTAAAGCAAACGGGCACTACAAAACCCGATAAGTTAGAAATGCTTAAAATCCTGCATGGACCGACAGTTTATGTCGAAAACCAGGCAGCAGGATCAGGCCGTGCAATCGGTGATGATTGTACAAACCCGATTGTTATTGGAAGTTTACCCTATACCGATTTAAACCAAACAACCACTGGGAGGGGCAATACGTATAGCAGTACTTGTTTGAACGATTTTGATGGTGGTGAGGATATCATTTACGAACTCACACTATTGTCACAAACAAACATTGTTGTTGAGTTAAATCCAAAAGGAACACACCATACCGGTATTGCTATTTCTGATGGCTGCCCTTTGGATGGAACTTGTCTTGCCATCAGCACCGACATTTCAGGAAGTGGCACAGCTCACGGGTTTACAATTACTCTTGAAGCTGGTGTTTATTACATTATGGTAGATACCTGGCCAAATCCTACATCAATAGCCGACTTTGACCTTTCGATAACCGAAGGAACCCTTGTCATAAATGATGATTGCGATAATGCAATTGCCATTGGTGAAGTACTTGATATGCCATTCAGCACAACTTATGCCACTGATGATGTTTATGGTGTTGAAGGGGCAAACATCTGGTACAACTACACGGCAGGATTTACAGGCATTGCGGTTATAAGCCTTTGTGGTAGTGATTATGATACACAAATTGCAGTTTGGGACGGTATTTCGTGTCCACCAACAACTTTATTGGATTCGAATGATGATTATTGCGATCTGCAGTCGGAAGTTGCTATACCTGTAGTAATGGGGAATCAATATAAAATCGAAATTGGTGGGTTTGATGGTGATAACGGTGATGGATTACTTTCTATTTACGAATATGCTCCTTGTACACTTACTTGTCCCGGTGGTTCAATCAATGAAAACGAATCTTGTGGTTCGGATGTGAATGGTGGCTGTAATATGGCTGTTCCAGCTTTTAAAACTGTTGTTAATGGTAATGTAGTATGTGGTAATTTGTGGAGTGCATTTGGCACACGCGATACCGACTGGTTTAAAATTGTGCTAACAAAGCCCAGCGATCTTAAAATGACTTTGGAAAGTGAAGCCATAACAACCTTTGGATTGGTTGGCCAGATTGAACCAGGGGTTGCAGGTTGTGACAATACGACCGGGGCCTTGACAGTTTTTCAAAATGCGTATCCTTGCCAGGAAGATTCGATAAAGGTACTTATGCTTCCAAAAGGAACTTATTATTTATTTGTAGGGCTTGCCGATTACTTCAATTATCCCTGCCCCGGAGTTAATTATATTGCCAGTTTTTCTGTTTCACAGGTCGAAAGTGGTTCACTCGTTGGTACCATCAAAGATGGCGCAACATTACTTCCAATTGAGGGTGTAAAGGTGACTGCAGGTGACTATTTCGGCTATACCAATTCAAGCGGCATTTACAACTTTCCTGTTCCCGTTGGCACCTATGATGTATTTGCCGACGGATATTCGGTTGGTTATTCTTCAGATACGCACCCTGATGCTGTGGTAACACTCAATACCATTACCTATGTTGATTTTCTTCTCGATAAATTGGAAGCTCCAACATTGCTCACAGCTGTTGCTGGTATCGAACAGGTTACATTGACCTGGGCACCTGCTTCAACTAAAAATAGTAGAAGTTTAATGGGTGACATTGCAACTTCCAGTCTTTACACTCCTTCAAGTACAGTAACACTTGATTTCACAATGACAATCTATTCACCCGACTGGGAATGGGGGAATTATTGTGAATTAACTTTCCCGGCAGGATTTACTCCAACTTCGGCCTCTTCACTTAATGGTGTTAGCCCGAGCATTGCCGGAAACGTTTTGTCCTACTCCGGAATATTTTATGAAGCCAACACGCCTGAGGAAATTAATTTTTCTGTAACCATGAATACCGGGGCAGTGAGTGGTCCAAAATACATAAATTATCGTGTTGAGGGTGATGGCTACGGTCTTGAAGAACACTTCTTCGATGGAACAATAGTTGTTTTCCAGGATGGTGGCACATATGTTCCGGTGTATAAAATTTATCGTCAAAAAGGCAGAGAATATATCTACATTACTTCAATCATTAACCAGACCACCTATGTTGATGGAATTATCCCGGGTGGTGATGAGTGGTGCTATCAGGTAACTCAAATCTTTGAAGACCTCAGCGAATCGGCCCCATCAAATGTTCTCTGTGCTACACCATTGATCCTTCCGGGTTCGACCTGTGAAAGTCCTTTTATCTATGGTCCAGTTAATAATCCGGCGATGACTGAAACTTTGATACGTGACACAGATGCCCGTTGGTACGAGTTTACTGTTCCATACACCATGGATGTTGCTATCTCACTGTGCAATTCGGATTTTGATACACAACTGGCACTTTATGACAACTGTGGTAATTTTAATGGCAACTTGCCAACGAGCGAAGCTAACCTTCAGGGTGCGCTTGCATACAATGGCGACAACATGAATTGGTGTGGCAGCAATCGTTCACAAATTGAATATCAGATGCTTCCGGCCGGCACATACTATGCTGTTGTTTATGGAGATAATGGTGAATTTGGTGATTACGAAATCCAAATTCAACAGATCCAGATTCTTATTATCCGCAACGGTTGGAGCGGTATCTCGACCTATATGAACCCATCTGGAAGTGCCAATATCGCCGATGTACTCGAAAATTCATCAGATAGTTTAATTATCGTGATTGCTCAGAACCCTTATGGAATGTATTGGCCATCGCAAAACACCAATAGCATCGGAAATATTACTCCTGAAAAAGGTTATAAGGCCAAAATGAAATCCAATTCGTTGTACAAACGTACCGATTTGATTTATGGAGCCGAGGTTGCCAATAAAACTGTAAATCTTCCAAAAGGAACAAGTTATTTACCGGTTAAAGTAACAGCACTTACTGATGCAAATGATATTGTTTCTGCTTTAGGTGCAAACCTGATGCTTCTTTTCGACATGAACACGAACAAGATCATTTGGCCTGCTGGTGGGATCCTTCCCGGAAATCCGGGATCACTTTCCTTCCTTACTCCAGGCCATGCATACCTCATCAATATGATAAATGCAGCTGCCTACACCTATCCAATGCCTTCAGGACCTGTTTATGGTAATCCGGAATTACCTCTTCGTGGAGGAAACAAAACAAATTGGAACGATGTAATCAATACCGGAATTTCCCATTTTATCTCAATTTCAGAAGAGGCTCAAAAAGAATTCCAATCAGGTGATATAGTGGGTGTGTTTAATAACGCTGGCACTTGTGTTGGAATCAGCGAATTTGCCGAACAAGGTAATCTGTTTATTGGAGCCAATGGTGATGATGAGTACACATCTGAGCTGGATGGATTGACTACTGGCGAAGCAATGACATACAAACTGTACAGGTCTGATCGCTCAATTTATGAACTGGAACCTACTTACAGCACACAAATGCCAAATAGCGACGGCTTGTTTGCTCCGGAGGGAATGTCGCTCATTGCTGCATTCAAATTGAGTTCGACCGCAATTTCCGAAAACCAGCTTTCATCGCTAAATCTTTATCCGAATCCATCAACTGGCATTTTCAATATTACAGGACTTGGCAGTAATGTAAAAATGACAGTGAGCAACGCTCAGGGTCAGGAAATCTACAGTAAAATTGTTTCAGGGAATACCCAACTTGATATGACTTTACAACCGAAAGGAATTTATCTTATTAAATTCATGAACGACAATTCATTACGAATTGAAAAGGTTGTTATTAAATAACATTTGATTTCAAAGTTTATTAAACCTGCCCTCATTACAAGGGCAGGTTTTTTTATTTTACCTTAAAAGTATCTAAATAATGAACTGGTTTTATGCTGCTGAAATTGAAGCTGGTAATTTCGAATTTGATGCTGAAGAATCGAAACACTGCATCCGGGTACTCAGGCTCAGAAAAGGCGATAAAGTCCAATTAACCAATGGATTGGGATTACTTTACGATGGCGAGATAATTGATGATAACCCTAAAAAATGCATCTTAATAATCAATGACCCATCAAAAATAAACCCAAAAAATGATTTCAATTTACATATTGCAGTAGCCCCTACCAAGAATATTTCCAGGTTTGAATGGTTTATCGAAAAAGCCACCGAAATTGGTGTTGACGAAATTACTCCCCTCGAATGCGAGCATTCCGAGCGAATCAGACTGAAACCCGATCGGTTCGTAAAAATATTGATTGCCTCAATTAAACAATCCCGGCAGACCTGGCTTCCAAAATTCAATCCGGTTACAGGATTTTCAACAATAATCAAGTCACCACATAAAGGGCAGAAATTTATTGCATTTGTTGATGAAAACCATGACCTGACTTTAAAATCAGCCTATCATCCAGGCAGCGATGCACTCATTCTGATAGGACCTGAGGGTGATTTCAGTACCACCGAAATTAAGTCGGCACTTTCAGCTGGTTTTATTCCAATAAGTCTGGGCAAAAATCGTTTAAGAACAGAAACTGCTGCATTGGTGGCAGTTCACACAATCAACCTGATCAATCAGAAATAATGTATTTGATGATGAAGAAAATCTTGCTTTCAATACTAGTCGCCTTGTTATTTATCTCAGCTACTCCACCTGCAGGAAACGTACAAATTGCCCTGCTCAAATATAACGGTGGTGGAGACTGGTATGCAAATCCAACATCCTTACCAAACCTGATCAGTTTCTGTAACAAGACGATTAACACTTCGTTAAACCCTGAACCCGCAACGGTGGAGGTTGGTAGTCCGGAAATCTTTAATTATCCTTTTGTTCACATGACCGGCCATGGAAATGTAGTCTTTTCGCCACAGGAAATTAAAAACCTGAGAGATTATCTGATTGCAGGCGGGTTTTTGCATATCGACGATAATTATGGTCTGGATAAGTTTATCCGCCCCCAAATGAAAAAGGTGTTCCCTGAACTCGATTTTATCGAACTTCCTTTTGATCATCCCATTTATCATCAGAAATTTGACTTTAAGAGCGGTCCTCCAAAAATACACGAACACGATGGGAAGCCACCTCAGGGATTCGGATTGATTTATGAAGGCCGTTTGGTTGTTTATTACACCTATGAAGTTGATCTGGGCGACGGCTGGGAAGATCAGGATGTTCATAAAGATTCGGAGGAAACACGGACAAAGGCACTTAAAATGGGGGCTGATCTGATACAGTACGTTTTCACTCAATAATCGGTTTGTCAGGGTTTATCGTTTAGGAGATGGAAAACAAAGTGATCAGGCTGGTTCAGGAAAATGATGCCGAAGATATCTGTACGATTTACAATCATTATGTTGTAAATACCCATTTTACTTTTGAAGAAAACATTCTGCCCAAACATTTAATGTGGGAACGCATCCGGAAAGTTTCGAAGCAATTTCCATGGTATATATGCGAGGTCGGTGATGAGGTTGTGGGTTATGCCTATGCCAACCACTGGAAAACACGTTCGGCTTACCGCTATACCGCCGAAAGCACCATTTATCTAAAGCATGACCATCAGGGAAAAGGAATCGGTTATGAACTTTATCAAAATCTGATCGACAATTTAATAAAAACCGGCTTTCACAGTATTCTGGCTTCAATTGCGCTGCCCAATGATATCAGCATCCAATTTCATCAGAAATTTGGTTATCGGCAGGTTGGAATTATTAAAGAAGTCGGATATAAATTCGGTCGTCAAATAGATGTCGTTATTATGCAACTGATACTTTCATAAAGTAATGAATCACAATCCTTTCTGTTGCAAAAGTCAGAAATCCGGAATTAACGAATCACCTGCTGCAAATTCTGGTATTCATTTGCCGTCTATTGTTTGCTTTCTTTCAAATTTTTAATCTGCTCTTCCAGAACCTTGATTTTGTTTTTGGCGTCGGTTTGTTTTTTACGTTCCAGTTCAACAACCGCCGATGGTGCACTGCTTACAAATCGCTCATTACCAAGCTTTTTCCATACCGAGTTAAGAAAATTCCGGGCATGGTTCAATTCTTCTTCGAGTTTTACAATTTCAGCTTCAACATCAACAACACCAACCAAAGGAATGTAAAACTCCGTTGATGCAACCACAAACGACATCGAATTGGCAACTTTTTCTTCGACATATCCGATTGCGCTGAGATTGCAAAGTTTAGAAGTCAAACCGTCAAATGTAGTGTCGGCCGGTTGATCGTGGTTTTTTTTAACAAAAAACTGCAACTGTTCTTTCATTGGAATATTCTTCCCGGAACGAATCCCGCGAACAGCAATGATTACCTCTTTTGCAAAATTGAATTGCTCAAGAATTTTATGGTTTATGCGGTGGCGCTCGGGTAGTCTGGCAATCATGATGCAGTCGCCCTCTTCCCTGCCGTTCAGCAAGTGCCAGATTTCTTCGGTAAGAAATGGCATAAAAGGATGTAAAATTTTCATTAATTTCTCGAAAAAAACAACTGTCTGCTTCAGTGTTAGGGCATCAACGGGCTGTTGGTAAGCTGGTTTAATCATTTCGAGATACCACGAACAGAAATCATCCCAAATCAACTTGTAAGTTGCCATCAGGGCATCCGAAATGCGGTACTTCGTAAAATGATCTTCGATAACTTTAAGTGCTTCATTAAATCGGGCATCAAACCATTCTACAGCAACATTGCTTGTGTCGGGCTGAATGAGATTCACATCTATCTCCCAGCCTTTTATCAGCCTCAGGGCATTCCAGACTTTATTGCTGAAATTACGTCCCTGCTCGCACAATGATTCATCAAATGGCAGGTCGTTTCCTGCCGGTGATGTGAGCAACATGCCAACCCTTGCACCGTCGGCGCCATATTTGTTCATCAGTTCAATCGGGTCAGGAGAATTTCCGAGCGATTTCGACATCTTACGCCCCTGTTTATCCCGGACAATTCCGGTGAGATAGACATTTTTAAATGGAATCTCGCCGCGATATGCAAGTCCGGCCATGATCATTCGGGCAACCCAGAAAAAAAGAATTTCCGGTGCAGTGATCAGATCGTTTGTTGGATAATAATATTTGATATCTGGATTTTCGGGATTCCGGATGCCATCAAAAACGGAAATCGGCCACAACCACGACGAAAACCAGGTATCCAGTACATCTTCATCCTGTTTCAGATGCTCAGGCTTTAAGTCAATCAATTCTGGATACCGCTGCTTTGCCTTTTCGTAAGCTTCCTGCAACGATTTTGCAACAACCATTTCCTGGTTAGGAAGGTAATACACCGGGATACGCTGACCCCACCACAATTGCCTGGATATACACCAGTCGTGTACATTTTCCATCCAGTGCCTGTAAATATTTTTAAATTTCTTTGGATGAAAGCTGACTGAATCATTCTCGACTACCTCAAGTGCAGGTTTAGCCAGTGCCGACATTTTCAGAAACCACTGCAACGATATTTTGGGCTCAATAGGTACATGTGTTCTCTCAGAATACCCAACCTTGTTTTTATACTCTTCAATTTTTACCAGATTTCCCGCTTTTTCGAGATCGGCAGTAATTTTTTTACGAACGATCATCCGGTCTTCACCAATATAAAGTTGTGCGTTTTGATTAAGTGTTCCATTCGGATTAAAAATATCAATGGTTGGCAATTTATGCCGAATTCCAATTTCGTAGTCGTTGATATCATGTGCCGGCGTAATCTTAAGACATCCCGTTCCAAACTCCATATCCACATAATCATCCTCGATAATCGGAATGGATCGGTTCAATAAGGGTAACAGAACCCGTTTGCCTTTTAAATTTCTAAAACGTCCGTCACTTGGATTAACACACACGGCTGTATCTCCCAAAATGGTTTCCGGACGGGTTGTGGCTACAGTAACCCATTGGTTTTCTTCACCATCAACCTGGTAACGAACATAATAAAGTTTTGAATTTTCCTCTTTATAAACAACCTCCTCGTCAGACAAAGCGGTAAGAGCCTGCGGATCCCAGTTAACCATCCGAACACCACGATAAATAAGCCCTTTATTATACAAATCGATAAAAACATAGATAACCGATTCGTACATACTTTCGTCCATGGTAAATTTGGTACGCTCCCAGTCGCAGGAAGCACCCAATTTTTTTAATTGTTCAAGGATAATGCCTCCATGTTTTTCTTTCCAAACCCAGGCATGATTGATGAATTGTTCCCGTGTGAGACTTGATTTCTCGATGCCTTCATCCTTTAACTTGGCCACAACTTTAGCTTCAGTTGCAATGGAAGCATGATCCGTTCCCGGCAACCACAAAGCATTTTTGCCCTGCATCCTTGCCCTGCGAACCAAAACATCCTGTAAAGTATTGTTTAGGATATGCCCCATATGCAATACACCCGTGACGTTGGGTGGTGGAATTACGATAGTATAGGGTTCCCTGTTATCTGGCAGCGACCTGAAAAACCCCTTTTCCATCCAGCATTTATACCATTTGTCCTCGGTTTGCGAAGGATCGTACTTTGAAGCTATCTGCATGATAAATTAAAGATTAAGCGTTTTTTTTAATTCGTGCAAAAATAAATATTCTGGTCAGACTTCCTTTGAAATTTGTTTGATTAGATTTTATAAATCAGGAATACAGTTTTGCATTCATATTCATTTTTAACTGAAAATTCAAAAAGTCCTAAAACAAAAACGGCTGGTACTTTGTCTGGAACCAACCGTTTAATTATTATCAGTTTACTAAGTGCTAATTCAGCAGTTCCAACATTTTATTACCAATATCAGCCAGGCTATCCACCACATGAATTCCACATTCGCGCATGATTTTTTTCTTTGCCTCAGCGGTATCGTCCTTACCACCAATTATGGCTCCGGCATGTCCCATGGTACGGCCTTTGGGAGCGGTGGCTCCGGCAATGAAACCAACAACAGGTTTGGTGCCGTATTCCTTAATCCAATGTGCAGCATCGGCTTCCATGGTTCCACCAATTTCACCAATCATCACAATTCCTTCGGTTTTAGGGTCTGCCATCAACAATTCAATTGCATCTTTGGTAGTTGTACCAATTATGGGATCGCCACCAATTCCAATAGCAGTGGTTTCACCAAGACCGGCCTTTGTAATCTGATCGACGGCTTCATAAGTCAATGTCCCGGAGCGAGATACCAAACCTACTCTCCCGGGTGAATGGATAAAACCGGGCATAATGCCCACTTTTGCTTCCCCGGGTGTAATAACACCCGGACAGTTTGGCCCGACGAGCCGGGTATCCTTACCTTTCAGATATTCTTTTACTCTAATCATATCCTTTGTAGGTATTCCTTCAGTAATACAAACAATAACTTTAATGCCTGCATCGGCAGCCTCCATGATGGCATCTGCTGCAAAGGCCGGAGGTACAAAAATTACCGATACATTTGCACCAGCTTCAATTACAGCATCTTCTACGGTATTGAATACAGGCTTGTTTAAATGAGTCTGACCACCTTTTCCTGGTGTTACACCTCCAATAACGTCGGTACCATAGGCAATCATCTGGCTGGCATGAAAGGTACCTTCATTACCTGTAAAACCCTGAACAACCACCCTTGAGTTTTTATCAACGAGAACACTCATAATTATTGATTTTATTCAAATTTATAATTCTAAAAAGCAAAAGTAAACCTTTTGGTTTTTTACGAAGGTTTAATTAAGTTTTTTTAATAAGAGCGATGTCTTTCATGAACAATTTTGAAAATCAATAATGTCAAAAAACAGTTTCAAAATAAGATCAGTAAGGGCGAAATATTTCTTGCAAATCGCATAAATTTTTAACTTTGTCAAAATCGTCCGTTTTTGCGCGGCTAAAAATATTTGAAATATGGAAACCAGGGATACAATCTGCGCCCCCGCAACTCCTCATGGAATGGGTGCTATCGCATTAATAAGAGTATCTGGAGCTGATACCTTTAAAGTTGGTGACCTCATTTTTAAACCTGCAAAAAACGGTTCCCTGCTCTCGGATGCACCAACCCATACAATCCATTTTGGAAATATTATCTCTGGCGATGATATTATTGATGAGGTGCTGGTTAATGTTTTTCGAAACCCGCACTCCTATACCGGCGAAGATTCCATCGAAATTTCCTGCCACGGGTCCTACTATATCCAGCAAAAGATTATCGAACTTCTCATTTCAAATAATGTGCGGATGGCAAAGCCGGGTGAATTTACCATGAGAGCATTCCTGAATGGCAAATTCGATCTTTCGCAGGCTGAAGCTGTAGCTGATCTGATTGCTTCAAATTCAAAATATGCCCACGACCTTGCCCTGAGTCAGATGCGGGGTGGTTTTTCCAATAAAATCAAAGAGCTTCGCAAAGAACTGGTAAATTTCGCATCACTGATTGAGCTGGAACTTGATTTCTCGGAAGAGGATCTTGAATTTGCCAACCGCAAGGATTTAAAGAAACTTTTGTACAGGCTTAAAACAGAAATCAAGTCGCTGCTCAACTCCTTTTCGATGGGAAATGTCCTTAAAAACGGTATTCCGGTGGCCATCATTGGCAAACCAAATGTAGGCAAATCAACCCTGCTTAATACCATTTTACAGGAAGAAAGAGCCATTGTATCAGAATTTCCGGGAACTACCCGCGATACCATTGAGGATACCATTATTATTGATGGAGTATCGTTTCGCTTTATCGATACTGCCGGACTCAGATCCTCGGAAGACGAAATTGAAAACATTGGGATTGAGCGGACAATGGAAAAAATCAGACAGGCTAAAATTATCCTGTTTGTATTTGATGTTGCACACGGAAACATTGAATTTATCAGGGAAATTTTGGACGAATACCGCCACCTCCTCGAAGACCCGTCCAAACATGTGATACTTATCGGAAACAAAATCGATCAGTTGGTTGAAATTCCCGCAGGATTTAAGGATTTGGTTGAGTTGGAAACCATATTTATTTCAGCCAAACGCAAAGAGAACATAAACCTCATAGCAGACAGCCTGATAAAGTCAGTCGAAAAATTCCAGATTTCGAACAACACCATTATTTCTAACGCCCGTCATTATGAATCTCTTTCGAAGGCACTTGAATCGATCGAAGAAATCGAAGATGGTTTTATCAAAGAAATCCCAAGCGATCTCATCGCCATCGACATCCGCAAAGCCTTACATCATTTGGGTGAAATTACAGGCCAGGTAACTACAGATGAGATACTTGGAAATATTTTTGGCAAGTTTTGCATCGGAAAGTAATTATCTTTCTCATTTTTTCCAACAGCCTGTTTTTATTAGCACTTAACGACAAATATTTTCTTTTATTTGTTGCCCAATTTCCTTTTTTATACCTATCTTTGTTGCCAGATTGTTGCCCAAGAAAAATAATATAGTTGCCGGGCAACAAACAGGCGAAATGATGTCACTTTAAGACACATTTAGTCGCTTACAGGCAACTAAAGACATAAAAGGACATTATGAGCAGCAACCTTACTTTTAAGAAAATTTGCGAGTTCTGCGGTAAAGAATTTGAAGCTAAAACTCTTTACACTCGCTATTGTAATCACACCTGTAACAGCAGGCATTACAAGAAAATGAAACGGGACGAAAAAATTCAATCCGTTTTACAACCTCAGCAAGTCGAGCCGGAACA